>Ga0315321_10000283_pt1 | contig 36124 bp, 28 predicted proteins | sample M180m21515metaG_FD_203464 | JGI IMG/M metagenome (GOLD analysis project Ga0315321, IMG submission 203464) | Ammonia-oxidizing marine archaeal communities from Monterey Bay, California, United States - M1 80m 21515 | ecosystem: Environmental > Aquatic > Marine > Intertidal zone | place: USA... | reverse complement strand
CCATTTTCCCTGAATTTGGGTTTGTTCCCTCAGGGTTCCTTCCCGTGTGAAACCCGATGACTCGAGAGCCCTTACGTGAAATTTCCGGTGCGAATAGGCCTCCGTGCTTATCTTGTTCAAGTTGAGAGTGAGGAAGGCACATTTCATAAGCAAGTTCATGAATAGCTTGCATTCCCGTTCGTAAAGATTTCGGTCTTTGGCCCGTTCGGGTTCGAGCAGGAAGGAGACTTCACCCCTCGCGTCTTCCCAGTTGAGGTGAACAAGCCCTCCGTATCCGATCAACTTGTCTTCACATGTGAACCTGAGGAGAACTTGCACCGGCTTTTCCTCAGAAAACTGGGGCCTGATGGTTTCTTCGAAGTACCTAAGCTGATCTTCTTCCGTGAGAGGCTTGTTCTGCCGCAATGAGCTGATTTGCTCGTTTCTCCACTTCATTATTGGAATCGAATCTTCCATTTTGATTGAACTGACTTCATAGGCCATGTCCTTTTCCCGAAACCCTCTCAGGCATGAGTATTCACAAGCTTGATTTCCTGAAAATCCGAACCTTTCCGTTTTCATGCGAATTGATTGACGAAGTGGCCGAGTTCCTCGATCACTTGATCCTGTTCGTTTTCCGATAATTGGGGGTAAAGAGGTATGCTCAAGCAGCCCTTGAAAAAACTTTCCGCACCAGGGAGACGGATCTTTCCCATCATCCTTTCGAAATAGGGATGCCGGTAAAGGGGGACATAGTGAACCTGCGTCAAGATGTTCCTCTGCTTGAGGAACTTGTGAGCCAAATTCCTTCTTCCTTCCTGCTTGAAGCGAATGACAAACAAATGCCAGGCATTGCCCGGATCAATCTCAGGAAGTTCGAAATGATCGCAAAACGGTTTCTCCTTCAGTAATTCACGGTATCGGGCCGCCAGGGATCTTCTTTGGGCGAGAAAACCATCAAGTCTTTTCAGTTGCGAGATCCCAAGAGCGGCCTGCAGATCGGTCAACCTGTAGTTCCATCCAAGCTCTTCCTGTTCGTATCGCCAAGGAGTTTCATGGGTTTCTCCAAAGGGCCGGTAGATGCCATGACTTCTTAGTTTCTCGGCTGATTGTGCCAATTTCCCGGAGTTTGTCAAAACTGCCCCTCCTTCTCCGCAACAGATATGCTTGACCGGATGAAAGCTCAAGGTCGCTGCATCCTCCCACTGCCCGGAAGCACTCTTGGCTTTTGATCCGGAAGGCTCTTCCTTCCAAGCTCCCGGTGAATGGGATGCATCCTCTATCATTGCGAATCCATGCTCCTTGGCCAAGGCACTGCATTTCTCGAGTGGAGCTACGGAGCCGGCAAACGATACCGGTGCCACGAGGTTTATTTTCTCCTTTTGCTCATCGCTGACTTGCTCGAGGCATTGGCCAAGTGATTCCGGGTCGATTAATCCAGTTTCAGGGGACACGTCGCAAAAGGCAACTTTTGCCGATTGATACTTCAGGGCATTGGCCGTAGCCGAAAAAGTAATCGCAGGAACGATTCCAAGGCTTCCCTCTTTTACGCCTGCTGCGGCGTATGCCAAATGAAGAGCCGCCGTTCCGCTGGAGCAGACGACGGCATGCTCGACCCCGAACCAAGAGGAAAGGTCTTTCTCGAAATCTTTTACCCTGGGGCCTTGGGTGAGAAAGTCCGACCTCATCACCCGGTTGATCGAGGTGATGTCGTCATCGCTTATGCTTTGCCTGGAATATGGAATGAGACCCATCGACAAACACAAAACCAAAAGAATCGAATCATTCCAAGCTGAAACCTGTCAATTACATGCGACTTGCAACCCAGCTCCGACTTGAGATAAGGTAAAATGATGAAAGTCGTCGGTTCCGTAATTGCGAGGATAGGAAGCAAACGCTTGACCTACAAAAACCTTCTTCCCTACAAAGGGGAGCCGTTGGTTCTGCGTGCAGTCCGCAAGCTCATTGACTGCCCAGCCGTACATGAAGTCGTTCTGTCCACGGATAGCGAATTGATCGCAAGAACCTGCATGGAGGAAGAGGTTCAAGTTCTTTGGAGACCTGATAACCTCGCGGGCGATCAAGTTGCTTCTGTTCCCGTATTTCAACATATCGTGGAGAACCACCAATGCGATCTGCACGTAAATTACAATTGTAACTTCCCCGAATGCGATGAATCCGTGATCTCAAAGGCAATAGACCTTGCTGCGGAAACGGGGGAGGCGTTATCCGATCCTTATGCGGTTTGGGCTCAAACTTGCGAATGCTTGGCGAATTACGGAAACCCTTTTGACATTACTGCCAAAACCTTCAAGGCAAGAGGAGTTCATCCTCTTGACGTTCACACAATGGAGGATCTTCTGCAGGTTCACCGGGAGAATCAGCCTGAAATCAACCGTCCGTTTTGAAAAAAATGACGATTTTGAGTAAAGTTTGATAAATCTGATCCGATAATATGAGGTGATTAATCATTCCATGGAAAAAAACATCTACATCAAACCTTTGAGGATTTCTAGTATTCTAGGAGTCGTTTTTCTGTTTTACGGCCTTGCCTTGCACGGGCTGGAAACCAAACGCTTTGACGCCCCTCCACCCAAGCGTCCGACTTATCTTTCTTTTGCCAAACCTGCACCTCTTCGTTTCTCTATTTCCCCTCTGCCTGTGGATCGGTTCAATATTGCTCTGCCGGTCAGCAAGCCGATTGTTCAGACTACCGTTGTAACGCAGGCCAATACTGACGGAAACCAAACAGCAAGCCTTCCCTTTCCTCCCATCCCGGCGGGATACGATCAAAATTCGACGAGTGCACCTTCTTTCCAGTCTCCGAAGAATGATCCTCCTCCTTTCATTCCCCAATTGGTACCTCCAGGCAGTTTGCCTTTGTCCGATCCCTTTCAGGATTTGGATTCTTATGGAGCCGATTCGACTGATGAACTCTTGCGGATTCTCGAAAATTCAGACATAGGTGATCCTGGCTCTTCTCTTCAGGTATCCCCTTTTGTTCCCCCGTATACGGTTGCTCCCGATGGACTGAGGATGTCCTCTAGGGGAACTTACAAGAGAATTAGGCGATGAAAGGACAGCCCATGAAATCATTGTTTTTGTTTGTTACGTTTCTTGTTTCCGGTTTTTTACTGCACATGTACGGGCAGGAAGCTCCGAATGCAGTGCCAGTTCAGGAAAAGTCCCTCGAGGACGTCATAGACGGGATAGACGCCCTTCTTGACGACATTGAAAGCTCATCGGGGAGCGAAAGTTCTCCCGGTTTCGATCCTTTGCCGGTTGCTCCCGCTCCGGAATATGTTCCACTTGGGACTCCCGAGAACAAAGGGGGAGATCAGTCCTTCAGGTTGAAGAACGAACTCGTGCCCGATAATTTGCTCAATAGGGTAGGCGTTCCGACCTCAACACCTGCCCCTGTGCCCTTGACCGTTCCCGATCCGTTGCCTTTGTCCCCTTCGCCTCCTGTCAGTCAATCCGTTCAAGCTGAAAAGCCTGTCGGAAGCACCGGGCAATTTACGCCAATGCCCAAAGTGGATTACACCAATGCGACTCTCGAGACTCTCCTTCGCGAGGTTGATTTGCTCGAGTTGCCCGAGTTCGTTTCCCCCATCCGATCGCCCTCCTCTTCGCTGGATCTCGAGAGCCCGCTTCCCAGTCAAGCGACCGAGTCTCTCGATCCCGTTGAAATCGTCGAGTCCCGAGTTCTCAGTCAACGACCTGAAGACCGCAAGCAAACTGAAGTCGGACAATATACCGTTTTGGGCGAACGCATAGACGAAGAACTGAAAGCCAAGATCCTGGAGGCAATCATGCAAACCAGGCAAGCCTCTGGCGGAACCAATCAACCTTGGGTCACGAGGTCTGTCTTTAAGGCCAACTCATACTGCAATCGGGTGTTGGGACGATTGAACGCTCCCCATCACAAACGATACCGCAGGGACATTTTGCTCTCCTTGATCGGAATGCATGAACGCAATCAGGCTTGGGTGGATGCAGCAAAGACGTACGAGCGTTACCTTGAGGAATTTGCGTCTGACGACCGTTATCCTTTTGAAGATCATGAGGATGCTCCCGGAATCCCGAGTTTGAAGGCTCCTTTGGGGTCCGTGACAAAGTGGCTCGAGGGCAGAAAACGCGGAGCTCCCACTATCCCCGAAACTCACATTCGATTGGGGAAAATCTACAGGACTCTTGGTGCTCACCGGATGGCCCTGAACAAGTTTTACAATGCCATCAATGCAACCCTTACTCTTCCCCGTAACGAAGCTTTCGAATTGGCCGAAAAGCAAAAGGGAAAACGTTTGGAAATCCGTTCCGATGCCGAGTCAAACCAGGCGATGTTCGAAATTGCCGAAACCTTTATGGATGCCGAGGATTATGACAACGCAACCAAGTTTTTCTCCCGACTCTTCAAGCTTGAGCAATTGGAAGACACCGACCGAGGTTTTGTACAATTCAAGCAGGGGTTGGCTCATTATCGCAGAGCAAGGGAAACCCTTCGGAAACTCGAAAAAGTCAACCGTCTTCCTCCCGAGCAAAGAACCGAGATCGAGTTGGAATTTGACAAGACGCCCCGGGCTGATTTTGCGAAGGTAAAGGAAGTGCTCAGGGCCTACGGAACCCTGTATCCGCAGAGCCCATATGTGCCAGAGGCTCACTACCTGCTTGCACTAACCTACGAGCAACTCGGTCAGGACGAGGAATCCGTAAGGGAGCTGCTTCTTTTGCTCAGGGAATCCGACTTTAATCCAGAAATGATCTTGAGCTTGGAGCAAGGTCGATCCGTCCGTGACAGGGATGAAGTTGCCATAAGGCGATTGAAGGGTGTTTGGAGTTTTTGGAAGAAGAAAACTGGCAATTACCTTGCCAATAAATTCTTCGAGGACAGCGAGTACTTCAATGCATACAGAATCTATTCGGCCTTGCGTGAGATAGACTCGTCTCCTTCCTGGCAAGTCCCCGTTCTTTATCAAATTGCTCTTTGCGAGGAGAAGTTGGGGAATTATGTTCAGGCCATGGAAACCTATTCGTCGATCGAGGAATACGTGAATTCGGAAGAAGCACGCGAGGGTATGGCCAATAACAAGTATTTGAACTTTGTCTTCGGCATGGCCAAGTGGAGAAGAGAGCAACTTGAGGACACGCGGGCCATCAGGCAGGCAGTCAACAGGTATGGAATTTACACCCGTGCGGACAATACCGAGGATGAATAATCCTTCCTTCGGATGACTGGAAAAGTTTTCTCCCAAGCGGTGAGTTCGGATGGAACCTAGAGACGTCATCAAGGATCACCTTCTCCTCTGCGAGCAAGTTCATGCACTTCTTCTTGAGGAAAATACTTGGTTGAAGACCCAGAAATGCGCTCCCGGCATGGATCTGATCGAGCGTAAGCAAAAGATACTTCCTCGGCTTGACGAGTCTTTGGCAAACCTCAAGAAATTAAAACCGGAGTACTTTTCCCCCTTTGACGACTCCAAGAAGTTAGTAAACGATTCCCATTCGAAACTCCTGCAGGTTTTCTATCTTGATCGTGAAAATGAAGAATTGCTACTTAAACTCTCTCAATCGTCTGAAAGGCAGACATTTAACCGCTTTACCACCCCGCCGGAGGAGTTAGGTGAAATTCACGACAGGTTGCCCGGTGATCAGGAAGGTGCTGACGGTGAGGAAAGGAAGCCAAGGGACGGCGATTGATTCGCCACTGCGGCACTATTAGTTAAATTCTTTGGTTGGCGAGGATCGTTTCTCCCTTCCCAATTCGTAAGTCGTCCGAAAGAATTCCGTGCCGTCGGTTCGGTAATAGATCCATAAGCCCTCTTTCTTGCCATTTACATACGAGCCTTCTTCTCTTTTGTTTCCATTCTCGTATCTTTCTATGATGAATTCCATCATCGAAAGTGTCTTGGCATTTTCAATGTTCTCCTCGTCGTAAAAAACAAGAACACCGACCCCATTGACGACTTTGGTTGATGGACAGCGTTCGCCGTTTGGTTTCCATCCGGTTGCGTTCAAGATTTTGCCGGAAATGAAAGTTTGAATTGAACTTTTATTACCATTCTCGTACCAGGCGGTGCATATTCCATCCAGTTTTCCTTGATTGAAGTTCTGTTCCCTTATGCATGTCAGGCTTTTGCTCCAATAGGTGAAGGTTCCGTGTTTTTTCCCTTCCTTGTACTTGCCCTGATGAAACTTGTCTCCGTTCTTTCGCCAACTTAAAATAGCCCCGTCAAGTTTGCCATTTGAAAAACGACGAAGATTTCTCAGGGTTCCGTTGTCATCCCATTGACCGTACCATCCTGAAAAAGCGTCCTCCTGGTAAAGCAAGTATTGCAGACCCGACTTTTGCTTGAATTCATCAAAGGGAAGGGTTTTGTTCGCGTGCGACTGCCATTTCCCCTTTGCCGAGTTTCTTAACACTTGAACCAAGGCTGCCCGGTTATCAATGTCGAAGTCCCCGCTATACTGGTCTTGTCCACGAAGGTGGGGCAAGAAAAGGATAAGGGTAGAAAGGATACACCTTCGCATTGCTACAGAACAATTCCAGTAACACAAATAGTCAACACTGGAGCACCCGTTCAGGCATATCCGCAACATCATGTATCAAGTTTCATCAAAAAGAAATTTTTCATTCATTTTTTTTTTTTAATATTTTCACGAATTGATTATTCACACTTCGCTTTCAAAACAGGTATGGAATTTTGCTTCGAATCATAATCGCCTTTTCGCCCCTGAATTCCTGCCTATTAATAGGGCTGTATGACCCTATGTGATGGACTTATTAACGTTTAATTCACATTGTTTTCACAATTATCTATACATTAGTTATTTATGGAATAATCATTTGACAAACCCTATGGTGCATTAGTATTTTAACAATGTTCTTTGACAGAAAATTTGGTTTCGAATCGGACGCTCGCGTTTGAGCTCGTGATTAAATTTGGATAAGTCTGGTTTATTCCAGACGAAAGGTTAAATTCTACTGGAGGATTTCGCTCCTTCCCGGCCGAGCAATCGGGTCAAACGGGGAGGCAAACGTCACCCACTCTGCACCGCAAGTACGTGCTTGCGGCTTTCACGAGATGCGGAGTGTGGGCGAAAAGTTGCATTGAGACTGCAAGTTTCGTAGTTAACGACAGGAAGGCTAGTCTCGCCTGCTTGTCTATGCGGATGCCGGAAGGCATGGGTCGTTACCGCGACTTTCCAGTGAAAGGAGCAACCTGTTGATACAGGTAGTGTGTATTTAGCGAAACGTTTTGCGGTTCGCAAGTGCAGGTTGATCCAGTTGATCGAGGGATTGTAAGATTTGTCGATCGTTTTAGTTGTGACTTACAGCACAATGATGTTACCCCCAAATGACCTGAGAGGTATGAGGCGATACCCGTATTGATTGTATAGCGAAACCAGCTTGCTGGCGGAGCGATACTCTTCAAAGTGGCAAGTGCACCAGACGGTAACAGATGCACAGCCGAGTAGCGAAAGCCGTTCCTCATGGAACAGCCTAGTTGCCCAGAAGCCTTTCCTCAAAATCGTTTCAGTCCAAAATGATTCGACGGCCCTGTCATGAGGCCGTAACGAAGACACACCTCTTCGAATGGCGTCGGGGAGTCAGCAGCTGATATGCGCCTAATGCTGACATCCGGGAACGAGCGTGTGGCGAGCGCCGTCCCAACCTTTTAAGGGTTCGGAGTCTTGTACTCCGAACCCTTTTTTGTGCCCGTTTTCCTTGAGAGCAAGCGACCCTCGATTTATTGATGAAAATGGCGGAAGGAGAGGGATTCGAACCCCCGGAGCCGTTTCCGGCTCAGCGGTTTTCAAGACCGCCGCATTAGACCACTCTGCCATCCTTCCAAACTGTGCTGCAACTTAGTCAACGAAAGTCGCTTTTACAAGATTGAAGATTCTCATTGTTTCACGCGACTTCCTCGCTCCCCTCACTCTTTGCAATGACAGAGCCTTGGGTACAAAGGGAAGCAGGTTCAAGTTAGGCAGAGGTTTGCAGATGAGTTAGGTTTTCTTACCATTCGGGTCTTTCGCCTTCACCATCGTAATCCTTGGCCAAGCCTTTTTCCTTGAGCATGCCGGCCAAGGCTTTTCCGTCGACCCAAACCTCGGCGACAACCCTGAAGTATTTACCCCTCTCGGGGTTTCTCAGTTCGATCATCTCCGCTGCTTTCAAGGTATTCTTGGTCAACTCACGGGCTTGAACGGCCAAAGCCTTCACTTCCTCACTCGTTCCTCTGATTTCTGGTGTGTCGATTCCTTTCACGCGAATGGAAAGTTTGTCACCGAAGAGGGGGTGTACGCCCTGAAGATCGATCTTGAAGGTATCGCCGTCGTATACTTCGACCACTTGCTCGGGTGATATATCGAAGAGACCCGCAGCTGCCAAGGGTTTTGAATCCTCAAGCTCTTCCTCCTGAACGGAAGTTTTCCCTTCCCGTTCGGGTGTTATCTCGAGTTGAGCAGGTGCCGTCAGGGTGTTCACTTCATCCGGACTTTCCTCCTTGTTTAGCAAAAAATAGACGGAAATGCCAACTAGGGAAAGAACCAAAATTCCTGCAGCAAGAAGGGCGAACAGTTTTACGTGAAGCTTGGCTGCAGGTTCTTTCTTGGCTGCCTTCGGTGGTGCGGTTTGCTTGTCAGGTCGTCCGAGGATTCCCGGCACATCCTTGAGCGTGATCCAATTAATCCCGTCGTGACAGGCAAGGTCGTCCTCAATGAAACTTCCCTGCTCCAAATACGGACGCAGTTGGGCTATGGAGTAGGGGCCCATGTTTTGTCCGTCTCTGTGTACGTAGACTTGCATTTTCAAATCATTCGTGACTGTCGGTGTCTTGAGGGTATCTTCCTTTAGTCTTTTCTGGGTCCAACCCAAAGGGGTCCCTTCCCCCATGTATATTTTCTGTTTTTAAGCAAAAAGCATCCATTCTGTCTGGTCAAGGAGAAGCTTTGACAGGAGAGGCAGACCGTTCATTCGAATAAGAGGAAAAGTGGCAAGCGTACCTAATTCTAAGTTTAGAAATGCAAAAACGAGAACTTGAAAGATTTCAGTGGTCGTGCTACTCAATGGGAATGTGCGATTCCGATAAATATTGGGTAAGCAAAGACGGGGAAAATATCGGGCCCTTTACCTTGGATGACATCCGTGAAGAAATTGACCGTAGTTCGCTTTCAACTACCGATCATGCTTGTGAAGTTGGTGCCGGCGAATGGTTGAGTATCGGGGAAATACTTAACCTTCCCTCCGCCGAGGACGCTCAGTCGGAAGTTTCGCCGGATGAAGAGGGCGAACCCAGGCAAAGGGTGCTTAAGCGAGCCTCGGGAGGATCGCTCAACGTGGTGCTGACCGTAATCCTCGGGGGGTTGGTCATTGCTTGCTTGGTTGTCTTTCTTTGGCCGAATGGTACCGGGGAGGACGGATCTACAACTGCCGCAGTCGCTGAAGGTGATGGAAGGGGAGCGCAGCAAGTCTCTGATCTTGATTTTGCCGCCATCGAGGAAAATGCAACGGATTGGTCTGACTTGACGGTGATGGATACATTGGTTCACGGGCAGGATGGTTCACTTTTTACCGGTTGGAGCGTTGCGAGATATGAAAATTCTGACCAAGTGAGTAACTTGACCCTTCATGAAAAAGGAAATTCGCTACATGGGTTGTCGTGGAAACCGAATGGGAATCGTTGTGATGAAACTACTCTTTCCGGGGGGAATGGTATTCTCGTGACCTATTTTGGAAATGGGCAGAAGGAGAGCGAGTCGGCCTTCAGGCGAGGTTTGTGGCACGGAAGTAGATCGACTTGGTTCAAGGGAGGACAGAAGAAAGAGGAAGCTCAATATAAGAATGGAAAGCTCCATGGTCGCCTCGTTTCTTTTCACGTCAGTGGTCAGAGGACGAAAGAGATCTTTTATCTCAACGGTCTGCAGGATGGTCGCTACGAGTTATTGACCATGGAGGGGCAGAAGTACGATGTCGGAAGTTACAGGGCGGGGAAAAGGGATGGCAAGCGTTCTCAATGGTCCCCCGACGGTACCCGGATGGATGATGAAACCTATGACGATGGTGAGCTTGTGCCCCCTGCGATTGGGGTGACCGATCCTCCCGACGTATCGGTCGGTGACGTTCCGTTGGGGGAGGGTGGCGACCCCGATTCATCCATGTTGTTCGATACGAGTAACGTCGGTCCCGATCTTAAGGGCGTTGCCGATTCGCTTGCCCGGAGCGTGAAAAACGTCAGGGAGCGATTTTTGGTCGCAAATGCATCCGGGCACGAAAGTTTCAGCGCCTTGGCCGTTGCTTCGTACCGGTATCGTGTGTCAAAAGGGACGAAGTTGGAAAGCGGAACCCTTGTTTACCTCCGTGAGGCTTTCGTTTATTTCAGGAACGCTTGGGATATGTCTTCCGGTCTCGATGAAGGAGATGGCTTTGTGTTGAGCGTTCTTCCTGCATCCGTCACTTATGGCCCCGTGACCTTGTCCCGTGAGGAATTTGGCAATGCACCCGGAGGAGTGCCTGGGAATCACAGCTTGGCGGACTTTGATTTCATTCTTGGCGAAACCCGAAGCATGTTCAAGTCGGTTGGCTTGGAGCTTAAATTGGATGATGCATTCGGACGCAAGAAGGTTTCCATGGCCATTTGGGACGATCTATGGAGGGAGGGGAACAAAGCCGAATCGGCCAATCTTTTCCTAAAGGGCAGTAGCCTTTCTTTCTCCATCACCGAAACCTACAAAAAGAAGAGTTTGGACCGCAATGGCAACTCCGTGTTCACGGAGGAGCAAAAGGAAGTCGAACTGAGTTTTTCCACTGGAGCCACAGACAAGGAAATGGGCAGTTATGCCGACGTTCTGCTTTCTGCTCAAGCACGAACCGAAGATTATCCTAGCCCTCGGAATGCCAACCTTACGATTAGAAAGTTCGGAGGACTTGTGATTCGCTCGGGCACCATGCTTTACCCGGATGTTTCCGTTATGCTCGCGGGGAAGGCTCCTTTGGATGAAGAGACTCTGATCCGGGGAGTCAAGGTCGAGTTGGGGGAGCCGTTGAAGTCTCCGATGTCGGAGTAATGGAGGCACGGCAAGCCTTTACCAAGGTAGAATTCCTTGCCGGTGCAAGGCCCATCCGAGCCAAAGCATAAGGCCAAGGTAAACGAGGCACCAGCCCTTGGTGGCAGGGAAATGCTTGGGTATGTTTCCCAGGTTTTTCTCGTACCAATCCTTGAAAAACCAAGCCGTCAGGTTCGCCCCGATGCAGTCCAGAAAAAACAGATACCAAAGGGTTGCCTCAAGGTTGAAGTTCATGGAAAGCTGATAACCGGGTGATCGATGATTTTGCCGTTATTGCGGGGCTGCCAAGGAGAGTCAAGGGGGAAGGATGTCCCGCAGATTCGTCCAACCGGTTCAAGTGCAGCAATTTCGCACTGTCCATCGTCTGCCAAAGTCCATGTTGACACGGGTATGAGATTAACTAATAAACTAGAGTAATGATAAGGACAGGGATATGTTTGCTTTTTATGTGCCTTATGCCGTGCTTTTTAGGCGCATCGCCTCCGGTGCCCTTTACCGGCAAGGTCTCCATTGACTCGGTCAATTACCACGGACAGGCAAAGTTTGCCTTTGCCATCCGGGGCAAGGACGGTGCCATTCATTGGCGAAATGGGAACCAGAACGACTCCACCATTGACGTCTCGGTGACGAATGGCCGATACGTCGTGCTTCTGGGCGGGCAGGGGATGAACCCGCTTCCCGCAACCTTGTTCCTCGAGCATGACGAGCTCTACCTGCGCGTTCGATTCGATGCCGTGGACGGGCAGGGCTTGCGACATTTGACCCCCGACCGACGAATCACCGCGACACCCTTTGCTCTGGCTGCGGAAGTGGCCAATTCCGTCAAGTCCGACTCCGTGAGCAAGGAAATGCTCGATCCCATTCTGCGTGCCTACCTCGCTCCGTCCCTGAAGCCCTCCTTCAAGGCTCCGCTTTCCGATTACCTCGCCCGGCCCCATGAAAATCTTGTTCTGCAGGCTCCCGAGACCACGGGGGCATACTTTACCTACCAGTGGAAAAAGGACGGCTTGTCCATACCCGGGGCAACGAACCCCCAGTTGAATGTTGTGGTTCAGTCACCGGGGCAGTACTCCCTCGTGGCAAGCAATGCCTTCGGGACTTCCGAGACGAGCATGCGCGTCAAGTTGGCTTCCCCTACTTGCGTACAAGCTATCGATAGCTGGAATCACACCCTTCGAATTGATGCGAACGGCTCTCTCTGGGTTGTGGGTGAAGGTGGTTCCGGAAGGCTCGGACTGGGTGGCGAGCTCCCCCGCTCCACTCCCGTGAAGCTGGTCGATGGAAACGTTGTTTCCGTTGCCACCGGTAACTGCTACAGCCTGTTTGTGAAGAGCGACGGCTCGCTTTGGACCATGGGGAAAAACGACTGGGGTCAATTGGGTGACGGCACGGAAAGAAATAGCGTCACTCCAATCAAAGTCTTGAATTCGGGAGTTGCCAGCGCGGTAGCAGGTTGGCACTGGGCATTGATTCTGAAAACCGACGGAAGCTTGTGGGCGATGGGTGGAAACAACCATGGCCAACTCGGTGACGGGAGCCTGACCAAGCGCAGAAAGCCGGTCCTGATCGTACCCTCGGGCGTCGAGTCGATGAGCGGGGGGATTGATCATGCCCTTTACGTCACCACGGGTGGAAAGTTGTGGGCCATGGGAAAGGGCGAGGGGGGGCGCCTGGGGGACGGCACATGGTCGAGACGAGAATTTGCCGTGCCCATCGTCGATGGAAACGTCACTGCAGTTGCTGCTGGGGGTGGCCATAGCATGTTTGTAAAATCGGACGGTTCGCTCTGGGTGATGGGTTGGAACAATTATGGCAAGCTGGGGGATGGGAATACGAGCGAGTCCAGAAGTACTCCGCACAAAATCGTATCAAGTGGTGTCACTGCCGTATCCAGTTGTTGGAATCACAGTCTTTTCCTGAAAGCGGATGGTACTCTATGGGGAATGGGGCGAAATCATTTCGGTGAACTGGGCGGGGCCAATCCATTCGAAAATCATTCCCCGGTCCAGCTTGCTTCCGGAGTAGTTAGAATAGCCAGTGGCCGCAATACCACCTTCTTCCAGAAGGCGGATGGCAGTCTATGGGCAATGGGGGAGAACCAATGGGGGCAATTGGGCGATGGTTCCCCGATTCAACAAAACCTTCCCGTTCAGTCCATCGATGCAAACGTGAGCAAGGTGGACGGGGGAGCCTATCATGCCTTGGTCCGCAAGACCGATGGTTCGCTCTGGGCCATGGGGTACAACGAACACGGACGGTTGGGTGATGGGGGAATCGAGTTTCGCAGGTCCACGCCCTATCGGGTAGTGGATGAGAACGTTTCGGAGATAAGCGCGGGGTGGAACCATAGCCTGTTCGTCAAGTCCAACGGTTCGCTCTGGGGGATGGGGCTCAATGGGAACGGCCGCTTGGGCGATGGCACGACGACGGTACGGGAAACACCGATTGAAATCGTGAGTTCCGGGGTGGCCCGGGCGAGTGCCGGTGGTGGGCACAGCCTGTTCGTCAAGACCGACGGTTCGCTTTGGGCCATGGGCTTCAATGCAAAGGGGCGGCTTGGGGACGGCACCTACACCGAGAGAAGGAACCCGGTCATGATCGTGGATGCGAACGTCACCTTGATTTCTGCCGGTCTGAATTATTACAGTTTGTTTTTGAAAAACGATGGCTCCCTGTGGGGGATGGGTGGGAACGACAAGGGGAATCTTGGGGATGGCACGACCAATGAGCGCAAGACCCCGGTCATGATCGTGGATGCAAACGTCACGGCCCTTGATTGCGGATGGAATTTCAGCGTGTTCCTGAAAAATGACGGCTCGCTCTGGGCCACGGGGGACAATCCATTCGGGCAACTTGGGGACGGGACCTTCGAGGATCGGCATTCGCCCGTTCAAATTGTCGCTTCCGGGGTGACGAAGGTGGCGACGGGTAATGACCATATCGTTTTTGTCAAGACCGACGGGAGTGTCTGGACAACGGGTCGGAATCAATGGGGACAACTTGGGGACGGGACGCTTACCAATCGCAATTCTCCCATGCAAGTTCTTTCCTCGGGGGCGGTCGACGTTTCATGCGGGAGCTTTTGCACCTACATACGGATGAGTGACGGCTCGATGCGGGGGATGGGCAAGGACAATGACGGGCAACTCGGTTTGGGCCGTGCGGTCAAGCATACTTCCCCGGTGCAGGTCGCCACGGGCATGCCCGCGCCGTAAGGGCCGGATTACCGGGCGTTTTCCTTTTTCCAATTGGGGTAGTCCTTGGCAAGCAGGCTCCGGGCATATTCTCCCAGCCAGGAATATCCGTTCCTGCGCTCGTAGGAAATTTTGTCGATCGAGTCACGGGGAATCCCATCCCGACTGCAAAAGAATGGTTTTTCATTCTTCAGGTCGTAAAATCGACCCCAAAGGGGAGGGGCGTCGGGGTCAGGCACCATCTTTTTATCGGTTCCCTTGGGCGTCCCGGGCGCATCAACGAGAACCTGACGGACTTCAGTAATCTTAGCTTGATCGAACCAGGCTCCCGCACTCTCAATGGAATTCCTGGTCCGCTCGTCGGGCTTTTCAATGCTCATGAGGAAGCGGACGATCCCCACGGATTCGTGTCCACTGAGGGAGGGTAGCTCGTAGGACCGAGCCTCGGCGGGCAGGAGTGTTTTCCGGTCGTGCTGGGCGCACCAGACGGTCAGGCGTCCCTTTATCCGAACCTGTGAGCGAAGAATGAAATCGGTGCCGCTTTCCACTGCTTCCTCGCACCTTAACCGGATGGGAACGGGAACAAAGGAAAAGTTCCTGTCCTTTTGGGCGATGGCATTCAGAACTTCCATCGCTCCGATCATGGCTCCGTCGTTAAAGGTGACGTGTTGATGGTAACCGGTTGGGTTTGGGTATTTCTGGGGCCATCCGCCGTTTTCGTACTGGGCATCGAGCAAGTAGATGATTCCCCGGAGGGTTGCTTTCTCGAATCGTTCGTCCCCAAGTTGTTGGAATGCCTTAGCGAGCAAGCGTATTTCCGTGTGTGTTGCTCCGTTGTCTATGGTCGCTTCTTTCTTTTGGCGCCAGCCAAGCACTGTTTTTTTTCGCTCGGTTGTGAGCTTTTCGTTTCGGTCGTACCCCTTGGGCCAACCACCGGACGAGCGCTGATAGAGAAGGACGGTCTCCGCCGTTTGCCTGAGTTCGCCGTCCTCCTTTGCTGAAAGGAGGGTATGGGTAGAGAGCGGAAGGAAGACGGTGAATGCGAGGAAGAATAAAATGGAGCCACCTGTCAGACTCGAACTGACGACCGTTCGCTTACAAGGCGAGTGCTCTACCAACTGAGCTAAGGTGGCGATTTCCCTATTCGAAATGATAGTAAGGTGTCCTTGCCGGAAAGGCAACGGGATTGTCCTTTGGTAGTTCATTGGCCCGGTTCTTTCACGCTCGTTTCGCACTGGAAGAGTTTTTCCCTGGGGATTCGCTTGAGCAGTTCGTCTTGGCAAAAGGCGCTTCTGTCCTGTTCGATTTCTTGGCGGTATCCCGTGAACTTCCCGCGTTTCTCGAATTTTCCGGCAAAGAGGGGCTCCTCGGGATAGAGCTTTTCCATCTTCTTGAAGTAGGAAACCGGGACACGAAAAGCGCCTAGGGAGACGGAATGAACGGAGTCGGGTGGGAGGTTGGCAAAGAGCTTGTCAAAGAGGGTGCGGTAACGCTCCTCGAAGTTCTTGCAGTCGATGAGCGGGTCGATGCGCAGACCGACCGGCCAGCCCAATCCGGCAATTTTCTCCATTGCCCGGATCCGGGAGGAGACGGAGGGAACACCATGCTCGAGCTGTTCGCTTATCTCATCGGGGGTAAAACTGAAGGCGGTGACGACGTTAGGAAGGGGATCGGTCTTCTCGAGAACCTTGAGGTTCACGCTCTTGGTTCGAAGTTCAAGATAGGCGTTCCCGTGTTTGGCAAAGAAGGGGAGGAAGCAATCTGCAAACCCCGTGACGTTCTCAAGGGCCAGGCTGTCGCAATCGTATCCGGAAAAGAACCAACTTGGTTCGTCCGCAGATTCCTTCGTCTTGCGGAGGATTTCGTCTTGGAAATCATCGTAGTTTACGAAAAGGACGTAGTGGGCGGAGGGAAACATTCCCTGAAGGAAACAATATCGGCAGTCGTACAGGCAATTGAGAAGATGGGAAAAGTAGAAGTTGCGGGTTCCGCCAATCCCGTAGGTTGCAGGTACGGGGTGGACAAGGGATCCGGTCTGACGGGCAAGGATCAGGGACGGTTTTTGCTTCTGTAGCCGAAAACTCTGTCCGCCCGGGTTGAAAACGTCCTTGTAATGGGCGCAGGAGATGAGGATTGCCCGCGGATAGCGCTTGAGGATGGCTTGGACGCTCGGGTGGTCGAGGATTCCCTCCTCGTGGTAGATCACCTCGATCATGAGAGGATCCTGTGTTGCTCCATGCTTTTTCGAAGGGCGGAAATGGCCTGTTTTGCCGATTTCGCGCCCGTAATGGCCGTCAGGGCGTCTTTTCCCGGGGAACCGAGGGTGTGGGCATGGGTGAGGAGCTTGCGGACCTGGTGGCGTTGGGTTTCGCTAAAAGGATGCTGGGCGAGACCGGAATCAACAAGCTTGTCTAGCCCGGGGGAGGGTGCGATCTGGTGGGCAAGCTCTTCGAGCTGGTCAATCAGGGGCAGGATTGATGGAAGAGTGCTCTCGATCAGGGATCCGACGGAGGAGCGGTCAATGGAACCGACCGGATGGTCCGGGTTGTCGGATACGATCTTGACCACTTGGATGAGTTCGCGGATGGAAACAAGGGATGCGTTCGCGCAAAAAGCGGACGCTTCCATATCATAACCAATCGGGTCGGGGTAGTCGGAGACGGTGGATGAGCAGGTCTGCAGGGCAGAGGATTCCAGGTCATGGTCAAGAAGCTGAGTTGGGTAGAATGCGCTTTCACCGCCATCGTCCAGGATCCGGTTGGCCATGAAGACTGTCCCCAATGCAAGGGTTCCATGCCCGGCCAGGCCGAAGTTTAGCCAAGCTTGGTTGGGCTGGGGGAATCGTTCGCTTAAGTAGCTTGTCGCTTTGGTCGAAAGCTCCTTGCCTACTCCGGACAGGATGAGTCGATGCGTGTCGTTTGCGAAGACAGGGAAGGGCGAGGGTTCGCTTTCCTTGACTAGCTTGAAGAGTTCGAAAAGGGGTGTAGCTTCCGCCTTCAGGGCAACCACGAAATTCATCAAATGACTTTACTCTTTAGGGTGAGAAGGGAAAGGTATTTTTCTTTTTTTCGCGAATATTCCTCGGCTTCGTTCATCTTGTCCCTCTTGGCGAATCCGTTTTCGAGAATTTCGCATTTCTCCAAGAGTTCGTTCCAAACCTCGTGCCTTCGTTGGTCCGGAAGATTTGGGTTCTCGAGTAGCTTTTCCATGGAATGTACGCGAAAGCGATCCATTCCCCAGGTCGAAGTGGAAAGCTGATCCGGGTGACCGCCGTGCTTGACGACGAGTTGTTGGTCGACAAGTACGGGTTCCGTCAGAAGCAGGAGGCGAAGCCAGAAATCATAGTCCTCACAGACCGGGAGGGATTCGTCAAAAAGACCGATTTTCGAAAAAACCTCCCGCTGAATAAGGGCGGATGATGGGCAAATTAGGCATCTGCGGAGGCTTCGGGCGAAAAGGCCCTTTGGGGATTTGTCGAGAAACTTGGGGGGCATTACCTGGTTGCCGTTTCGTATCCATTCTTCGTCGGTATGGCATGCCTTTGGTTTGGCGTTGCTTGTTATGCAGGTGATCTGAAGCTCCATCTTCTCCGGTTTCCACTGGTCATCCGAATCAAGCAGGGCAATCCATGAACCCCGGGCATTGCGGATGCCAAGGTTGCGGGCACTGGAAACCCCTTTGTTTTCCTGCCTGAGCCAACGGACGGAAGGGAAAGAGGAAGGGAGGTCACGAAAAGAGCCATCCGTGGAACCATCGTCAACCACGATAATCTCTTCGGGGATTTGTGTTTGCTCAAGAATCGAGCGTAGTGCCCGACTGAGGAATTCCTTCCTGTTGAAAGTCGTAAGGACTACGGAAACGAGGGGGTTGTCCGGGGTTGTCGGAAAACCCATTTCGAAAGCCGTCAAAAGACCCGCAGGGGAACTTCGACAGGTTGGTACCCAGGAGCGGTGACGACCAGTTTCCCTTCGCCCGGCGTTCCTCCGCGGATGGGAATGTTTACCGTTTTGTTGCCCTGGGAAATGATCGCCTCGGGCATGATTACCGAATCGGGTATGTTCGTCTTTACGTCGATGGAAAGTCCGGATTCCGGTGCTTCGAAGTCAATCTTGAAGAGCAGGGTCGCCGAGTCACCGGATTTGATTTCCAAAGACGAAGGAACCACCCCAAGGACACTTTCGTCTATCCTGAAATTTCCAATGTCCAAGGCACCATGAGGGCCACCTATCAATTGAACCGGGTAGTCTATGCCGGACGGCAGGGCGGGGACAGTGAAACGAAGTTCGTTCTCGGAAAGGTATTTGGTGCTGGCTTTGCTTCCGCCGATGGTAATGGAATCGTACTTTGTCATTCCACGGCCTTGTACTGCGATTTCCACCCCAACCGGACCGCGATAGGAAGCGAGGTTTCCAACATACCTGTTTTCTAGTCGGAAGACCTGAAGGTCGCTCTTGACTTCTTTGGGGGCTAGTCCCGATCCGTCACGGTGTGTTGAGTATTTGGCCAAGTAGTAATAGGTAGCCTCGTCAAAACCTTGGGGGAGCTTGTAGTCGCAACTCCAAAGGAATGGGTTGACGGGATCCTTGACCATGGGGATGGTATCCCCTCCGACCACGGCAAAAACTTGGATTGTGTCTTGGTTGACTTTCCGGTCCTGAATGTCGAGTTCGGTTTGCAAGGTATAGATGCCCGATGGGTTCTGGCTCAAGTTGCCTGAAGTCAGGTTAATGAAGCTTGGTTGATTGCAGCTTGTCAAAAAGCACAAGCTTGCTGACAAAAGGATTGATTTGGATAATGTCGAGAGTGTGTTAATCATGAGTTTGTCCATATAGGTTTGTCAGTTGGTAGACAATGTTCGTTCAAGAAAAGCAAGAATCAAATGTACCTGCCTTGGGTTTGTATGTGCATGTTCCTTTTTGTTCAACCACTTGCGACTTTTGCGCATTTTACCAAGAGAGACCAAGCAAAAAGGCGTTCGATGAGTTTTTTCTTGGTTTGAGACGCGAATTCGAACGATTTCCTGGCGACCGATCTTTTTCCACTGTTTTTATTGGAGGGGGAACGCCCGGATTGCTTTCAAGTGCTCAACTTGAGCACTTGTGTCGAATCGTAAGTGATGCGGGCTTGATTGATGGATGCGAGTGGACCGTCGAAGTGGCGCCTTCCGAAATCAGTAGGGAAAAGCTTGATGTTCTCGCCGAAGGAGGAGTCACTCGTATTTCCCTTGGCGTTCAAACCTTTTCATCGGATATGATGAAGTCCTTGGGTCGCGACCACAAAGTGGAGAAAGTATTCTCCGCTTATTCCATGATCCGCGAAAAGGCCGCGTTTCTCGTCAATATGGACTTGCTTTTCGGAGCACCTGGACAGACCCTGGATATGTGGGCACTGGACTTGACGACCGCAGCCGAATTGGAACCCGATCATCTTTCCACCTATTGCCTGACCTTTGAGGAGGATACCGCTATGTATGTCCGTTTGTCCGAAGGCAAGGTGGAATTGGACATAGAGAGGGAGGCTGAGTTTTATGAAAAAGCTTGGTCCCTGTTGCCACAGTTCGGTTTCCCCCAATATGAGGTCTCCAATTTTGCAAGACCCGGACGAGCTTGTTTGCATAACCTGAATACTTGGAGAATGCACGAATGGATCGGTTATGGTCCGGGTGCATCGACCCAATACAAGGGCGTGAGAAGAAAAAACTCTGCAAACTTGGAAAAGTGGTCGACCGATATGACCAATGAGGGGGATCCTGCCTACGAAGAGTGTTTCGAGGTTGGCGATCGTGACCTGGCAGGAGATGCGATTCTATTTGGATTGAGGATGAACGAGGGCGTAAACCTGAAGGATTTGGCCGTCCGATTCAATCTTTCCAGCGGTTGCCTGAGTTCCGTCCGTTCTTTTTTCGGAAAACTCAGGGCAGAGGGACTCTTGAAGGAAGTTGCCGGTTTTTCGATTCTTACTCAAGACGGGAGAATGCGCTGTGACGCGATTGCTTCCGAGATTCCCGAAATCGAAGCTCAGAAGTCTTGAGTCAGGGCTTCCTTCAGGAGGCTCAGGCTCTCGGGGAGTCCGCCGGGTCGTGCCCGGGCAAGCCAGAGTGATTCGTGTTTTTCAAGGATCGGTTTCGGGTCGAAAGACGTTTTTGCCTCCTTACCGCGGATAATCCGGAGGGCTTTCTTCAAGGCAAGAATCGAAAGATCGATCCCCAGTCCTGTTTCTTCCGTCGACAAGGTTGCGTGGGCTGAAGTTGACTTGCAGGGGAGTTTGTTGCGGGATTCGAGAAGAAAGCTCAAGCCTTTTTCCATTTGTTGCTCGCTTTGGTTCTTGTCGAGATGTTTTGCGAGCTTGTCCGCCATTGGCTCGAATACGATGTACCAAGGCAAGCTGGCGTTGGCTAGCTTCGTTCCTACGATCTCATCGAGCTTGCCGCATTCGAGAATGATTTCAGCCGGACTCTTCGAGGCGGAATCGAAGACCAGTCGGTTTACGGCAACGGCGACTTCACCGTCATTGAGTTGCTTTCCGTTCCAAGTCATGTGAGCTGCGTAAAGTAGAGGAGGGTAGAGGCTCGACCAGGGTTGGTGGTTCCCGCAATCCCCCCAAGCGGTAAGAAGAACCCCTTCGGCATTGTGCTCGATTGCGTTCTTCACTGCGGATTCAATGTTCGCCTTTGCGGTTACCCATCGTCCTGTGAAGCTCCGCCAAGTCGCAGTGCCGGGAGCAAGGCAGTAAGACAGTCCGCAAGAGGATATGGTGCGTGCCTGCTCCGGGAATGGATGGTTGGCTTCATATCCCCAAATGACAGGGGATGCTGTGGGGGACAAGAGGGATGCATTTTCTGGTTTTTCCAAAAGAACATCTGCCCAGAACTGCATGTGCTTTCCGTGTTTTTCGACAAGCTTGCGAATGCCTTCGAGGTGATCGAGGTAAACCTTGTCTTTCCCTCTTCGTTGAGTCTCCGCCTTGCTCCAGCCCTGTCCAAGTTCCCACGGTTCGTCCATGCCAACGTTGAATTTGGCCGAGCTGAAGTTTGGCAAGTATTCCGAATAAAGGGAATCGACGAAGTCCAAGCTTGATTGGTTCGGCTTGAGGGTGGTTCCGTGATCACGAACGATATGGGGTTTTTCCCTACGAAAGCCGTCCGGGCATTCGGCCAGGTGTTTGTAGCGTTCGTGCATGAGCCATCTCTCGAAATGTCCGAATGAGTTGAGGTTGGGAACCAGTTCGATGAATCGATCCTTGCAATACCGGTCGATTTCTCGAATTTCCTCACCCGTAAGAGGAGATGCATCTTTCCAGACAGTCTCATGATCACGAAAGGCGAAAGTGTGCTCGACGTAAAGCTGGAGTTCGTTGAATCGAAGCTCGCTCAACAAATCGATCAACCCAAGGATTGTCTCCATGGTGGGGACCTTGCAGCGGCTTACGTCGAGCATGAAGCCTCTTCTTGTGAGGGAAGGGGCATCTTCGATTTCAATGCAGGGGAGACCCTCCGGTTGCTTTCCTCCTTCCATCAATTGAGATAGGGTAGTGAGGGCTCGGAATACTCCCGGTTTTTGACCTGCGGCAAGAGAAATGCCATCCGGGGAAATTCTTAACCGGTATCCCTCGGGGTGGGTGCAGTCTGCTTTCTCGATGGAAAGAAAAGGCATAGCCGTGTCCTGGCGTTCGGTTAAACCGATGCGCCCTTTGAAAAAACCGACGACGCCACTGAATGATTCTTCCCTGAGCATCCAGTTCCGAGTGGCAGGCAGGTCAAAGGTTCCGGGTAAAGGAGTGCTCTTTCGAGGGAAAGGGAAGACAAAACTGTGACCGGAAGTGCTCAAGGCAATGATTTCTTTGCGAAGAGCAGTCCGCATCCCCAGGTAATGAAAACGGTGACGGGCCAAGCCCAGGCAGAGTGAAGAACGGGCTTCAGCTTGCCCTTTTCCTCTCCTATGCCGTTCCATTCTGCCGCATCCTTTGCGGAAAGGATTTCGAAATTGATCAGGATCTGGTAAAAATCCGGGCGGATATAGGCTACGAGAAGAAAAGATAGCGCGAAGCCCAACGCAAGCCCTGCGGTGCGGGCTTGTGGTGTGAGGAGAGCCGCAAGGAACATGCCGAGCATGGGGCCGGTGGTGTAGGAAATCATTCCAAAGGCCAAGTTGACTACATTGACGTTGCCCCGCAGGGAATTGAGTTGAATGGCAAAGGCGGAGAGCACGACACCCCAAAACAAAACGAGGAGCCTCGAGTGAATAAGGTTTTTCTTTTCGTTTTCCGGATTGGGTTTCCGGGGCGTGAATAGCGAGAGTGTGGTTTGCGAAAGGGCGGCCAAGATCGAATCAAGGCTGGAAATTGCGGCTGCAAAAATGCCCGCCAGAATCAATCCCCGAAGGCCAACGGGAAGTTCGGTCACAATCCAAACGGGGTAAATGTAGTTACTGTCCTCGGAGAAGACGGGGGGTTCTATGCCTGCTCCACGCATAGGTTCGTAATAGGCAAAGAGTGCGGCTCCGATCACGAGCATGAGAGTGGTCAGGAGCAGGGCCGCCGAACTGGTGATCATCGCCTTGCGGGCATCCGATGAATTTTTGCAGCAAAACATTCTTTGGGCATTGAGTTGATCGACTCCAAAGGCACTTAGGTTCTGAAAGGGCACGGCAAGGATGGCTACCCACAATGTAAAGCCAACTGCCGGGTCACTGGTGAGGTTGAGCAGGGTGAATTTTCCGGATTGGTCCGCAATGTCAATCATTCCCGTCCATCCTCCGTCCACGGAGGAGATCATCCAGGCAAGGGAGAGAAGTCCTGCTCCAACGAAGAGAAAGAATTGCATTACGTCGGTCCAGATGACGGTGCGCATGCCTCCCATTAAGGTCCACCCTACGGCAAAGATTCCAATGATCCAGATGCATTCGTGAAATTCAAGCGGAGTAACGACCTTGAGTGCGAGTGCCGCAACGAGGACGCGTACGCTTTGGCCGAGAATCCCGCCAATTTGGAAGATGATGGTGGCAAGCCGTTTGGCTCCAATACCTAGTCGATTCCCCATGAAATCATAGGGGCTGTAGATCTCCTTTTCGTAAAAGGCTCGGACGAAAAAGATTCCCACGATGATACGGGCAATGATCGAACCTATGCCCCACTGAAGGTAGGTGAAGTCGCCGCCTGCGGCATAAACCATTCCGGGTACGCCAATGAAAGTGACGCCACTGATTTCGGTGGCGATTATGGAGCCGGAAACGGCTAGCCAAGGCAAAGATCTTCCACCGAGGAAGAAATCCTTGATGGTTGATTGTTTTCCCTTGAGAAGGTGACCGACCCATGTGGTGAGCAGCAAATATCCCGCGACCACACACCAATCCAAACTGGTGAAATTTTCGTGAAAATCCATCCGTTTCGAAGCAAAAGGGTTTTTGGCAAAAATGGAAACGGAAAAGCTTTCTTCGTGAATAACATTCCCGAATGGGAACAAGTTCTTGTTTTCCTTCTCCTTTTATTGCATAAGTATAACTGGATGAGGATATTCACACTGTTGATTGGAGGGGCGGCTCTTTTCATCGCGGGATGCGCGGCTTACTTCAGTGTTCGGGGGATTGCCCTGACCTTTGGGGCGGTAAGTGCCTTTACTATTCCGATCATCATCATGGCGTCGAGCTTGGAGTTCGGCAAACTCATTGCCGCGTCCTTTCTCTACAGGCATTGGAATACCTGTAACAAGACCTTGAGGACCTACCTCAGTTTCGCCGTTGTTTTGCTTGTTGGCATAACTTCGGCCGGGATTTACGGATATTTGTCTCAGGCCTTCGAGCAGACGCTTAATCAGGTGGAAGGCTATGAACGGGAGATCGTAAGCCTTCAGCGACAGCAAGGCGAATACGACCGGTTGGTTTCGGCTTACCGGACCTCCGGCCAAAAAGGGTCGGCTCTGCGCGAGGAAAAGCAATCGGGAGAGCGGAAACGTCTGGAGTCATACATCAGCGAGAGAAGGGAAGACATCAAGGATGCCGAGACTTCCAAGGCCACCTATGCCGAACAAACCGACCAAATGATCGTAGGGGAACGGGGCAGACGTGAAGCCGAGCAGAAAAGGCTGGAGGCGGTTATTCAGATACGCCGTCAGGACATCTCTGTGCTCGAGGGACAGAAGAGGGAATACAAGGAAGAGGTCGACGCGAGAATACAGCAGGAGTTGCTTAAGGAGACCAAGGTCAACGAGCGTCTGGCCCAGCTCGATATCGAGGCGCAGGCCAAGGAGGCCAAGGCAAACGAGCGTCTTGCTCAGTTAGATGCTGCGGTCAAGGTATACCGGGACAAGGGCAGGACTTTTCTGGAGGATGGTATCAAGAAGGCAAACGAGCTTCTCAAGAATCAGGCCGGCGAAAGAGAGGCTCTTCGCTCCACTCTTGCCGGAATCAATGAAGCTGCCCAAAAGGAAAGAGATTCTCTGCGCTCCACCCTTTCCGCAATAGCTTCGGAAACCCAAAAGGCAAGGGACGACTTGGACAAGAGGTACAAGGCCATTGATGGTCGCATAGCCCTCGTCCAAAAGGAAATCTCGGAAGCGAGTCTTAAGATCACCGGGTTGACTACGGGAGGGGCCGAGCAGGCGGATAATATCAAGACGGCCTTGGAGACCCTCCAGGTTGCTCGGGCGGGGGCGGATGCGAGGATTGCCAAGCTCGAGATTGAGATCGCCGATGCGAGCCGGAAACTGACCGCCTTGAGTGAAACGGAATCCGTCTTTGGTCCGGACAGTTCGGCTGAACTCGAGGCTAAGAAAGGCGAGCTTCTTGCAAAGAAGGAGGAGGCGGAGCAACAGATTTTGGCCCTCGAAGGCAAGATTCGGGCGACGGATATCGGGTCTTTCAAATTTGTTGCCCGTGCTTTTGATGCGGAGGTTGCGGCGGCTGAGGCTACGGAGAATCCCATTTTGATCAAGGAGGCTATGGACAATGCGGTCAATCGGGTGGTCAAGTGGTTTATCATGATTTTGGTCTTAGTATTCGACCCCCTTGCTGTGACCTTGGTCATTGCATACAACGCTTCCTTGCTCCGCAAAAAAGAGGATGATTCGGAAGCTGAAAAACCAGTTCAAGAGCAAGCCGGGGATGCTCCCTCAACAAGTTTCTTCAGGGCGGCGAACTTCCCCCTCATTTTGTTTGTTGGGGCGGTGGTCGCATGGGGTGCATATAGTTTTGTCGATTCCGGATCCGCCCAGTCTTCTCCTGGGAAAACATCTAAGTCCGCTCTTCTAGGTGATTTGTCCGCCCGCCGCTTTGACGATCGGTCCTTTGCCTATGTTCCCGAGAGTGCCTTCGGTACGTGCGCTTTTTCGGGCGTCCGCATGATGGAGCAGGTGGGGGCACCCAAAATCTTGTCGAGTTACCTGACCGACCGAATACCGTTTTTGGGTGATCTGGCATGGGATCCTCGTTCCTGTGGAATAAGCCCTGAAGGTCGCGTCCTGTACTTTCTTCAGTTTCCCGACCCCAATTATATCGAGTCCCGTCCGCATGATGTGGTGTTCGGCCTTGTCATGCCGATAGGCGACCAGGAATTGCTCAAGGAGTTCATTCTTCAAAAGCTCGATCTTAAATCTCAGTCACCGAACTGGAAAGTCCATGAAAACACCTCCCCGGAGTTCCTGTCCATCCGTCACAAAACCGCTCATGTTTCGCTAGGCATGGACAAGCACTGCCTGGTAATGCTTACCTCATGGTGGCATGACAAACCGGATCCTGCTTTTCTGGACAAAGAACTCGAGCAAGTTTTTCTTTTCGGGCAAGGGAACGATACTGCCACTTCCGCTTTTGCGGGCCGACTTTCGGGAAATGATTATGATCTTGGATTCAGCCTCAATGGCACGAACTTTTTTGAAAACTTCAAGAAAAACCCACAAGAGGAAACTCTTTTCAATGAGTTCAGGGATTATCTTTCGTTTCAGTTGACCGCAAAGGCGAAGGAATCGACAGGAGAGGTTTCCTTGGAGGGTGAATATGATTATGTCAAACCGGTACTTGATTCTGATTTCGGGTTGCGAATTGCCGGGAAACTTGACGAGTTCAGGGATGGTTCCGATTCGAGCGGATTGTCCATGGCTTTCGGTAACTTCGTTGAAATCTTTCTTCAGCGATTGGATTTCCAGACAACGATCGATTTGTTGGGGAGGATCGATCTGTCCAAATCCAATGGTTTCGAGGACTTCGACCCTGACTCCATTTACACTGGATCCCGTATGCGGGGCAATTCAACCGGTCTTTTTTCCCTGAAGGTCAATTCAAGGAAATCTGGAGGTGAATCCCTTTGCCTGATGATCGATCTTTTGGTTGCCGCACTTAATCCTTTGTCACCCCCTCCTGCTGTCTCATCGGTTTCTGATGACGAATAACAATCATCGTCTTTGGCTTTCCCTTTTGTTTTTTGCGGGTGCTTGGGTCTTAGGAGTTGGTTGTGCAACGACCCCCAAGTCGGGTGACGAATCATCTTTGGGTGACGAAAACTCCTCCTCGGCACTTTTCCGCACGGACAGGCTCGATCGATCCAGTGGAAAAGGAGCCATTGACAAAGGGGGAAGCGAATCGGAGGGAGGTAACCCGGGCGGAGCGGATTCGAAACCCGAGATATCCGGTGAGCCAAAAACCTCTCTCAATCAATTGAGCAATACTATAAAGCAGGGCAATCCCGTTGCTCCCCACAACGAAGGGGAGGCTGATCTTGCTCCTGAACTGAGTTCAAAGATTGAGGGTCGGGGTGATGCCTCCTCCCTAGTCGAGCCCGTGCCCTTACCTAGGAAGGGAGAACCAAACAGTCCAGTTTTTCATGCTCCCGTCAAGGAAGACGCTGAAGATGGGGCGGTTTCTGATTCGAGCAATACCCCGAAAAAAACAATTTCTGTCCACGGAGGAAACGAGCCCGTATCCCATTTACCCGATTCATCGCACCCCAACAACGATAAGGCCAAAGATATACACGGAGTGGATGACAGTGGTTCTTCTGCAAGTCTTGTCGAGCCTTTCGATTCTCCGCGTCCCCCCAAGATTCCGGAGGCCGATGAAAGTCACGGGACATTTGATTCCACACCCAGTGACGGGAATCCCGAAGTGTCTGCCCTGAATGATTCCGATACTAGTCCGAATCGTGGTTCGAAGGAAATAGTTCCGGTTGATGACTTGGTTACCCCCTCTTTGCCCGGTTCGATCTCTCCGGAATTGAGCAAAGGATTGGTCGAAGGGGTCGGTCCAAAGCCAGTTATTGCGGATGGTGTCAGCGAGAGTGTTGATCCCCCCAATGATGTTGAGGCAAAATCGGTTGAGTTTTCCACTGCCTTGCCCGGGGAGTCTTTGCCATCTTCTGGAAGTCTGTCTCCCCCAATCAGTTTTGCAGGCAAGCGTAGCTCAGGCGATGGACAGTCTCCTGCCGGCGTGTCCTTGAAAGTCGCGTTATCCGGCGAAGATCCAGCAGGGGGCCCTTCTGTGCATTCAAGGTCGTCTCCATCCGTCCGGTTTTTCGACCGAAACAATGGTGGTATAAACCGCCCTGTTGTCGGGAGTGCGAAAACATTGGGTTTTTCGGATCATAGGCCAAATGCGAGATTCCTGCAACGGCAAGTCGATCCTTCTCTTCCACCTGCTAAAAATGTTTTTCAATCATCCGGAAAGCCTCGCGATTACAATTCTCTCCGCAACTTTCTGTCGACTCGCGACATTCTTGGTTCCGGTGGGGCAGGTACGTCTCCCTCGCCCGGGAATTATTTGGAGGCAGAGAAGTTTCTTGACGCAATCGATGCATCAAGGACCGAAGGTGGCTCAATCGTTGATGAGGGCGGGTCGTCTCCTGATGATGCGCGTTATCAAAATGCCCTCGAATGGTTGCGTTCGAGAGGGCAGGGCGTTGACCCGAGAAATTGAAAAACCGAATCCCCAAGAAATGGATTGTCTTCGGATTAGCCGGTCTTGTTCTTCTGCTCGCTAGTCAGATCGTCCAGGCTATCTTTGACTTCTCCGATCTGAAGTTGGTTATTCCGGCTTATTGAGGCAATGTCAATCGAGCCTGTAAACCAGGCGGAGGTAGTATTTCAAGTCCAACTCATCCTTGTCGGTTGCCGGTGTTGAATTATAGGTCCCATTTACACCCGATCTGATGTTCCAGTTCTCTTTTTGTCCCATAGGCACGACAAGAGCGATGTCGTTGCTCAGAAGGAAATCGGCGAAGTCATTTACGCTCGGGACATAAGTGAGATCCCCCTCGAGAGAAAGGAAATTTCTTATTTCACGTGAGTATTCGAGGCCGAAATCGAGAGCTGGCTCGCTCAAGGTTGGGTTGCTTGACGATTGATATTCCTCGAGTCGGAAGGCGATACCCGATCTGGCAGACAAGTCATAGGAGTTGTTTTTGATCCAAAAGTATTTGAGTCCAACTGCCGCGGTTGCACGTAGGTCAATCTTTTCCAGCCTGTCGTTCTCGAGGTCCGTTTTGGCATACCATGCCAGTCTTTCGTAGAATTTGGAGTCGTACTCGACTCCCATTTTGGTTTCGTCGACTACGGTAACATCGTTTTTGCTCGAGTTATTGTAGGCAAGGTAGAGGTCGTATTCTCTGGATTTGTTTCCGTAGGAGCTGTCTGCCCGGAAGCCCAGTCCGAAATCCCTTGTGTTTCCAGATGAACCGGTAAAGTCAAATCCCAGTGCATGAGACCATTGCATCATCAATGCTTTTTGCTTCTGTTTTTCGATACGTGCGAGCGGGTCATCGGAATCTTCGGACCAGATGTGACGGATTTGGGTGAAATCGAACGACAGGTCATTCCCTTGTAGACCAATTTTTTTTTCCGCTGCAGGGATTGCGATTTGGTTAAAGGTTCGATTGTCATCAAGCCGAAGCGAGATTGCCGAATCAGAACTGATTGATGATATTTGAGACATGGGGATTCTTACTTTTCCCGCGAAATCAGTTTCGATGGTCAAGTTGCCGTCAACAGATTGCACGATCTTTCCCATGAGCACGGAGCCGTCCTTGACGACCACTTTGTCGGCGTGAAGGCAACATAGGAAAAAGAGTAAGAATGAAGGTATGAATTTCATAAGTGAGTTTTCAACCGGGAGGCCAGCTCATTTGTCTTCCTCCGATAATGTGAACATGAAGATGGGGAACGGTTTCGCCCCCGTGCTCACCATTGTTGATTATGATCCTGAACCCTTTGTCGAGTTTTTCCGTTCGGGCAATCTTCCCGGCAACAAGAAGAAGCCTCCCAACGATCTCAATGTCATCCTCCTGAGCCTCTCCGATCCGGAGGATTGGCTTTTTGGGAATCACGAGAGCGTGAGTCGGTGCCTGCGGGGCGACATCTCGGATGGCAATGCAAACGGAGTCTTCGTAGATAATTTCGGCTGGTATTTCCCGTTTGATGATTTTTTCAAATATAGTGCTCACATTCTGCGTTGAATGATTGTTCTGAATTCCGGAGGACAGGAAATTATTTGGATGACCAAATCCTCAAGGAGGATAACCAAAAATTCTCGAAGGCCACTTCATCCTTGAGGTTTACTTCCATGAGCCCTGCATTTCTTTCCAGATTCGAGATGATGCGGGAGAGCTTGATCCCATTTTTGGTCAGAGAGCTAGAAGGCTGGAGCAATGCGATCTTCCGAGTTCCTTCAGACAATTCTCTTAGGAAGCGGGATCGTATCCCCTTGCGAATGCCAACTTCCAAGGCATCCTTTTCCTTGTCATCGAGGTCGCGAGCCAATTCCTTTAGTTGGCTTTTGCATTCCTCGTCAGACTTACGCTTGATCAGGGCAATCATTCTTTCGGCTAAGCCATAGGCGGCGAAAACAGGAGTGGTCCGATCGCCCATCAACTTTTTCCGGTCGAGCATGAGGTTGATCCAGTCAGTGTATGCCTTCAACCATTCTTCCCAATCGGGGTCATTGGAGTGAGTGCTTGCATTGCTTGTTCGAACTTGCAGGCAACGGCTCAGGATGGTCGGAAGGATGGAGTAAGGCCGAGTAGTCAGGAGGAAAAGAAAAGTCGACGGTGGCGGTTCCTCTAATGTTTTGAGGAAGGCATTGGCGGCCGCTTTTTTCATCCTGTCTGCCTCGTGCACTAAGGCGACTTTCGCACCACCCTGATTGGAACTGCGATTCAGTTCGCCGATGAGGGCACGCGTTTTGTCGACCGAGATGATCCTCATCTTTCCACTTGGTCTCAAATGAAACAGGTCCGGGTGTTCGCTCGATTCGTTAGGCATGAGCAGGGCTTCCCCCGCAAGGTTGCGGGCTTGCCGTTCAAGCTCATTGAGGTCATTTCCGTGAAAGAGCAGACCGTGATGAAGGCTTCCGGCTGCGAGCCTTTGGCCAAGCTTTTCGAGGGCGGAGGGAGATGATGATTCAGTCACCTGAAAAGAAACGGTTTCAGTCTTCGGAAAAGAATCGAGAATGAATCTCGTTCCAAATCAAAATTTCGATTTCATCAAGTTCACCCAATCCGTCGACGACAAAAAATCTTTCGGGAAGGCTCTTGGCCAAATGAAGGTAGCCGTTGCGAACCTTGCCGTAAAATTCGACATTCTCTTGTTCCATCCGGTCAGGCATGTCCGAAACACGGTGTTTGATCCGTTCCAGGCCAACTTCGGCAGGTATGTCCAAAACGACGGTGAGATCGGGAATGACGCCTCCTACGGCAAAGGAATTGATTTGCGTAACCGGATCATCGGCAATTTGTCGGGCAACTCCTTGGTAGACGGTTGTCGAATCCAGGAAGCGATCGCAAAGAACGGTTTTGCCACTTTCCACTGCGGGCACGATGATCTCACGAACCAATTGAGCCCGACTGGCGGCAAAGAGTAGGAGTTCCGTCTCGGGAAAAATATTTTTTGATGAATCGGCATGCATGAGCAGGTGACGGATGTCTTCCCCTATCACGGTTCCCCCAGGCTCTCTCGTAACGACGACCTCTCTATGGTCTATGTCTCCCAATCGATCCGCCAATCGTCGGATTTGCGTTGATTTTCCACACCCCTCCGATCCCTCGAAGGAAATTAAGATTCCGGTTTCGTGACTCATGAAGATGGTTCGCCGGACTTTTGGAGAAGTTCGACGGCTTGGTTGGCGGAGGGGCTTTGTGCGGTGCGGACATAGTGGCCTGAGGTGCAGGTCGCTAAGGCAAGGGAGGTGAGCGGAGAGAAACCGCAAAGTCTGGCTGACGTGAAGCCCGCATTGAAATGATCGCCTGCTCCGGTTGTGATTTTGGGGTTTTCCGTGTAAGGGCCTTCGGTCCACCAAGCTCCGTCTTTTGTGGCGCATGCGGCTGACTCGACCGGATGGACGACAACGCAGGCAATTTCGAGTTTGCGGCGTATCTGCGTTGCCATTTCCTTGAGAGATTCTTCGATCCTGTCGCCTTTCCTCAATCCGAGAGTCTCCGAGACCTGAAGGGCTTCGTTGAAATTAAGGCCCAATGTGACTTCGGCATGGGCTTGGAATCTTGTAATGACACGGAGAACCTCGCGAATGTCTTCAGCCGAGCGCTTGGCTGGGTCGGTGAGATCGAAAAAGAAATTTCGAGTATCTCTCGGAGGCAGGTTTGGCATGATTCGGTCAACGATCTCAACCAAGATGGAAGTCATTTTTGGGATCATGGTCCAGTTGACGATCGAAACTACATCGGCCTTGGCGAGCATATCGACAAAAGTTCCTTCTCCGCAGACTTGCAAAATTCGTTGGTAGTCGATTTCACCAAGGCTGCGCATGTTTCCGAACATGAGTTTTCCATCCTTGAATTCAGCCGCTGTCGTAATTCCGGGGTCAGCCAGGGAAACGGCTTCCGTTTTCTCGGCGAATTCCTTGAAGACGGGATCGATGACTGGTCGTCCGAGGGCACCAACATATCGTACGCCGAGTCCAAGAGAAAGAAGAGCGTTGGCCATGATCGGACCATTCCCCCCGAGTTTGTCGAAGCGTGGATAAAATTCGATGTTGGCACTCTTCCCCGCGGCGGCGCTAATTCTTGAGCCTAGGTCACCGATTGTCTCGATGGCGTCAAAGTTCTCTTCAAGGCCGTGCCTTTTGTCCACCGGGGTGACGATCTTGTCGACGAATCCGTCCAATCCTACCACGGATGTTTTCCCTGCCGGATTGAAGGCCTTCTCGTTTAGCTCTTCGGTGATTTTGGGTGAAATGCGCATTCTGAATTTTGATTAGATTTCTTTCGAAAAATGAGCAAACTTAATCGGTCTGCCGCAAGATTTGACTCTTTGGAGGTAAATTTTCGTTGATCTCTTTCGGGAAAAAGGAAAGAAGAAACATGTGGTAACTGTTTTGGAGGATAGGATCAATGATTGAAGTAAATGCAATGGTGCTGGGATTGGCTGAGTTAAAACTGATCGAATATTTCGTGGATTCCAACTTTGCCGGCAAGATAGTCATTGCGGTATTGGTTGTAATGAACTGTTACGCAATGACGCTGATGTGGACCAAGTATCAGGAACTCAAAAAGGCCATCATTCACAATGCCCGCGATGAAAAGCGGTTGAACGATTTGCCGTCGATTTATGATTATGACGACGCCCTTTTTCCCGGTGAAGGAAGTCCTTACCTGAAGATTTGTTCCCGTGCCATGGAAGCAGCGCGAAGGAGCATGCAAGACGGCAAGGTTCGCATGAATTATGTGGAGAACGCCATTAAGCGGGCCTTGGCGGAAGTGGGGGATCGTTACGAGGCAAAGATGTACTGGTTGGCGACCATTGTCTCCGGGGCACCTTTTCTTGGATTGCTTGGCACCGTATGGGGTGTGATGGACGCATTTGGCACGATGACCGAGGGTGTGGCTTCGATCAAGACTCTTGCGCCCGGAGTTTCCGGTGCGCTACTTACGACCGTAGCCGCCTTGTGCGTGGCCATACCGATAGTCTTTGCCTATAACGGCCTTCTGGGGATGACCCGCTCGGCGATTACCAAGCTGGAAAACTTCGCCAGTAACTTGGCGGACAGGATTGAGTTAGAGAAAGATTCCTGAGGTACCAATCCACCACTGGAAGATTTCAAGCATGGCAAGAGATTTCAAGAGGACCAACAAGTTGGCGGTCATTTCCGATTTGAACGTCACACCCTTGATCGACTTGGCCTTTTCTCTTCTCATTATTTTTATGATCACGACTCCGGTCATCGAGCAATCCATCCGGATTGATTTGCCCGAGCAACCCTCGGACCCATCTCAACCGCCACCGAAGATCGAGGATAAGTTCATAACCATAGATTCTCAAGGCACCTACCGATGGGGCAAGGACACCATAAGCATTCAACAACTGGAGAGTCGCCTCGATGAAATCGCCAACGCTCAGGGCGAGCAACCCGTGATTCATATTCGGGCAGACCGAAAACTGACCTACGAGAAGGTAATCGATGTGGTTAACATGTTGAAGGAGAGAAGTCTGACTAAGCTAAGCCTTGATACAAAGGCTAGTTGACTGTGCTACGGAGCCATTCGGGTGACTCTTTAGACTTAGTAAATTCTATGTTTTACGATAGGACGAAAAAATGAGGTTTTTTATACCATGACGATGAAAACACAAAGCGGTTCTCTCGCGAAGCTTCGCGAACGATTGGCGTCCTGTGTCGTTTTGGGGGAAGCACAGCTTGCCGAAGCTTCCTTCGACGGGTTGAAGGTCGAGGGGCGACCGGACGCCGTTATCAAGCCTGCGTTTGCCGATCAAGTAGGAGAAGTACTGCGTCTGGCGTCCGAATCTTCAACCCCCGTAACCACCCGGGGGGCCGGGTCTTCACTAACCGGAGGCGCCACCCCGATCCGTGGAGGGTGGGTTTTGGACGTGAGTGGACTTGACACGATTGACGTTGATGCCGGAAACATGTTGGTTCGCTGCGGACCCGGTGCGGTTGTTGCGGACTTGCAGAAAAAAGCCTTCGACATGGGGCTTTTTTACCCGCCTGATCCTTCTTCCAAAAAATTTTGTACAATCGGCGGAAACATTGCCTGTAATGCAGGTGGGTTGCGCTGTGTGAAATATGGAGTTACCCGTGATTATGTCCTTGCTCTTTGCGGTTACCTTGCGACCGGAGAATTCGTCACTTGGGGCAGGGCGACGCGTAAGTTTGCCACTGGGTACAATCTCCGCGATCTTTGGATCGGGAGCGAGGGGACGTTGGGAGTCGTTACGGAGGCGACCCTCAGGCTTATTCCTCATCCATCGGAGCGCCGGACTTTCATTGCGGCATGCCCGAGCGAGGAAATGGCCCTGACCGCACCCGTTACCTTGATGAAGTTGGGTTTGAGGCCCTCCATCATTGAGTTTCTTGATCAGTGGACGGTTGACTGTCTGCAGAAATATACCGGCAAGGAAATCTTTCCCGGTTTGGGAGCGAATCCCGTATTGCTCATCGAATTGGACAGTCCGGGCACTTCGCTTGAGACGGAAAGCAAGATTCTTGAAGATTGGTTAGCGGAGTTTTCCCTACAATCATCCGTGGCAAAGAGTGAAGAAGAGGCGGAAGAATTTTGGGAGGTTCGCCGTCAAGGTTCTTCATCCATGAAAAAACTGGCGGATACGAAGTTGAACGAGGACATCGTCGTTCCCTTGGACAGGCAAGTCGAACTTGTCGAGTTCGTCAGTTCGTTGCGGGAAAAATCAAAATTGAAGATCGGTGTTTTCGGGCATTGCGGGGATGGGAACCTGCATGTCAATTTCATGTACAACGAAAGTGATGCCGAAGAAACGAACCGGTCGGTCGGAGCCTTGCGTGAACTGATGCAGAAAGTCGTTGAACTCGGGGGAGCGATAAGTGGCGAGCATGGAGTCGGTTTGGCGAAAACCCCGTTCGTTCGAATGCAATTCAATGATGCGGAGTGGCGGACGATGAAATCAATCAAGCAAGCCATGGATCCCAAGGGAATACTCAATCCGGGAAAAATCTTTGACGTTTTTAATCCTTGGGAACAAAAGAAAGTTTCGGCGCCTTTGTCCTGGGAGCGTACCGAGGAAGACTTGCCGTAAATCAATTTATGAAAATCAAAAGCCTATATCTTCTCCTGCTTGCCATTTCTCCTTGTTTTCTGTCACTCGTCCACGCTGCGGATGACACTTTGCACCCATGGACGGACGTTCAGGGAAGAACCTTGCAGGCTTTCTTCGTCAAATCCGATGGAACCACCCTCACGATCAAGTGGAACGGACAAGTCGTGCCCATTCCGCTTGCCACTCTTTCCCCCGAATCCCAAGCCTTGGCTCAAAAACTTGTTCAGGCACAGGGTTCCACTCCGTCGACCCCTCGGATGCATTCTTGGACCGATATCCAAGGACGAACCTTGCAGGCAACTTTCATCAAGGCTGATGCAACTACCGTCACCCTGAATTGGAACGGTCAAGTCGTTCCGATTCCATTGGCGAGCTTGAATACCACCTCTCAAAAGCTTGCCAAGGACTTGGCCTCCGCAAACTCCAAGCCGGGCGGAATGTCCAATCCCAAGCCATCTCCAACGCTCAAGCCTACCACCGTTGAGGGAGAGCTTTCGTTGGACACCGAGCATAATTGGCAAAGCACGGATGGAAACGTCATCAAGGCAAAATTCATCTCACTGGAAGGTGAGGATGTTAACCTGGGCCTCTTCGGAGGAAGAAGGGAAAGTTCCGTTCCGTTGGCCCGTTTGTCTGCAGATTCGCAGGCTTTAGCCAAAAAACTTCACGGGATTTATGCCCAGAAGGCAAAAGTGGCCATCCAAGCTTCGAAAAAGAGAAAGTCGATGAAGGTGCCGGCACTTAACCCCGACGCTCTTGACGCAATGCACATGTGGAAAAGTTCGGACGGCAACGATATTGAGGCTAGTTTTGTCGCGGCGAGTGATTCTCATCTTACCTTGGTGATGGCCCGAAACCCAAGCCGCCCTTA
>Ga0315321_10000282_pt1 | contig 36125 bp, 34 predicted proteins | sample M180m21515metaG_FD_203464 | JGI IMG/M metagenome (GOLD analysis project Ga0315321, IMG submission 203464) | Ammonia-oxidizing marine archaeal communities from Monterey Bay, California, United States - M1 80m 21515 | ecosystem: Environmental > Aquatic > Marine > Intertidal zone | place: USA... | reverse complement strand
GTCGATACTGCAAGCCAAGCGGCTGGAGAGCACGCCAAGTTCGGCGTCGTCGATCCCACGAAAGCCCAGCCGGGAGATGAGGGCGTTGGCAAGATGATAGCCCTCAAAAACTCTTCCGGATCCAACCTGGCCCAATTGATCATAGGATCGGCAGCAGAGGGGTTGAACAACATCCGCTATGTACGCAAACCGGAAGGAAGCACTGTTTTCACCGCCGAACTTCAAAATGTCAACGACGTCTCGACCAAATTCGTGGACTGGGTCGAGAAGGATTTTCTCGATCTCGACAAGTGGAACATAAAGCAGGTAACCCTGGACAATTACGAACTCAACTTGGCTCAACAGCAACTCAAGAGAGACTCCCCTCCTTTTGTTCTCGATTATGACAATTCCGAATGGAAACTTTCGGGTTCCTCCCTCTCCGACAAGGAGGAATTGGTCAAGGACAAGCTCGATGCCATGAAGGATGCTTTCGATGACCTGAAAATTATCGACGTGGAGAGAAAGCCTGAAATTCTCGTAAACAACCTCAAACAAGGAAACGAGTTCTTTTCGAATCTCAAGGATGCCAAAAATCAGACGGTGGTACAATCGCTCATGCAAAAAGGCTTTTATACCGTAGCTGTCACCAATCCGGCGGGGCAACAAATGCCCAAAGTCGTTTCCAACAAGGGGGAGATTCTGGTGGGAATGAAGGACGGAGTCGAATACGTCCTCCGCTTTGGAAATACCTATCGTGGACCTGAGGACGACGAGAACGCAACTGGAGACAGTCGTTACATCTATGCTTTCGCCCGGGTAAACCCCCGTTTGCTTGATCCCCCTTCCCTCGAACCCGTCCCCACTCCCTTGAGTTCTCCTGTTCCTGTTGCCCCGGCACCCGATGGCAACCAATCGATCCCTGGCGATTCCAATTCGACTCAGGGTGAAAAAGGCGACGAAGGAAAAAAAGGCGATGCAAGCGCCCCCCCTCCCATTGCCCCTCCCGGTCCACCACCTAACTTCGTTCCCCCCTCCGCTCCCCCCAGCGCACCTCCTCCCCTGCCCAAAGCAACAGGATCAACTGCTACTGAAGGCAATGGAACCCAATCGGTCGATGATTTCGTCAAAAAGAAAGCCGAGAGGGATGCGGAGATCGCAAGGATTCAGGCTGCCAACGGAGCCAAGCAAAGAGAATTCCAGAATAAAATCAACAAGGCTCAAAAGCGCGTGAACGAGCTGAACGAAAACTTGGCCGGTTGGTACTACGTGATATCCAATGAAGTCTATGAGAAAATAAGGCTTGAGAGGAAGGATTTCGTCAAAATCAAGGCAGAAGATGTCAACGCCAGGCCCGAGGAGGTCAAGGCTTCCCATATTCTCATCTCCTACAAGGGCGCCGACCGGGCGGATGCAGACGTCACCCGCAGCAAGGAAGAAGCCAAGGCTGAAGCCGAAAGAATTCGCAAGTTGATCGTGAGCGAAGGCAAGGACTTTGCCGAAATGGCGAAAGAGCATTCCAATGGACCGAGCAAGACAAAAGGCGGAGACCTCGGGAGGTTCAAGTTCGAAGTCATGGCCAAGCCTTTCTCGGAAGCTGCCTTTGCTTTGGAGATAGGCACTGTCTCGGAAGTCGTGGAGACCGGATTCGGGTTTCACGTCATCAAAAGAACCGAATAAGAAATCCCCTGACTAACTTTCAAAAAAAGCCCGTCTGCCTGTTTGCATAATCAGGCAGACGGGCTTTTTTCTTTCAAGGGTCGAATGAAGTCGATATTGTGGGAGTTATGCCACTCTCCTTTCTGAAAAAGAGGAAAAGCCCGCTTTGGGACCGGATTCATTCCGACGACGCTACTCGTCTTCGTCTGAAATACGATACCTACTACCATATCTTCGAGGAACAGTCCGGAACAAGGGTAATGAAGAATGGCAGGGAGTTCGTCATGCTTTCCAGTAACGATTACCTGGGGCTTTCCAATCATCCGAAAATCAAGGAAGCTGGCAAACGGGCTATTGAAAAATGGGGGAGCAGCACAACGGGAGCCCGCCTAGCCAACGGGGGCCGGATCTTCCATCAGGAACTCGAAGAAAAACTGGCCGATTTTTTGGGAAAAGAAGCCTGCCATGTCTTTTCCGCCGGATACTTGGCATGCACCAGTGCAGTCACCGGGTTTGCCGACCGCAAGGATCTGCTCTTCGCCGACAAGAATCTCCATTCTTCCCTTTGGAGCGGAATCAAATTGAGCGGTGCCCGTTGCGAGCGATTCGCCCATAACAACCCGGATCATCTTCGCGAAATCTTGGAGCACGAGGATGATTCCGTGGAAAAGATTTTCGTTTTGGAAGGCGTTTATTCAATGGAGGGCCATATCGCAAAACTTCCCGAATTCACAAAACTAGCGGAGGAATTCAACGCCTTTGTCGTGATGGACGATGCCCATGGCTTCGGAGTTTTGGGGAAGTCGGGTCGAGGCACTGCCGATCACTTCGGGATGACCGATCAAGTAGATGTGTTATGCGGAAGCTTTTCAAAGTCACTGGCCGGAGCGGGAGGATTCGTTGCCTCCACGCAGGAAGCCATTGATTACATGAGAAGTAACTCTAAACAGACGATTTTCTCCGCCGCCCTCTCCCCTGCTTCCTGTACATGCGCTCAAGCTGCTCTCGAGGTCATGCAGGAAGAGCCCGAACACCACGAACGGTTACAAAAGAACCTCAAGCGCTATCGCTCCATTCTTTCCGGCCTAGATCTTGACACTTGGGAAAGCGAAACCCCGGCGATCCCGATCGTTTTGGGGGAAAAGGAAAAAGTCTATTACTTTTGGAAGGCTCTTTTGGAAAAAGGTATTTATGCGATCATCTCGATTGCCCCAGGCGTACCACCGGGCAAGGACTTGATCCGTACTGCCATTTCAGCGGCCCATTCCGACGAAGATTTGGACAAGATCGAGGAAGCCTTGGTCTACGCCAAGTCCAAAATCTAATCAACCCAGCTCAGTGGGCAGGATATTCATCGACGTCACTCAGTCCTGCAGATCGTCGAACAGTTCGGGGATTCAAGTAGTGACACGAAATATTTTCAGGGAGATCAATGCGATCCAAGAGACGGTTCCCATGATTTGGGACAACCGGTTGCGCAGGTATGCTCAGCTAAGTCCGACCGAGAAGAAGAACTTGCTCAATCCTTTTCCCAAAGGATACAAACCGAAAACTCGGCCAAACAAACAGGAAAATCCATTCTACAGGGAATTGCTTTGCACCCTGCTTAGATTAAGAAAACGCATATCCTTGACCGAACAACCACAGGATAAAGATTTCATCCTTTTTCCCGAAGTTTTTCGCGACAACCGAGTCCGGCATCTTCCAAATATCATTCATCTGGATTTCAAAAAGGCGGGGATCTTCTATGATGCAAATGTATTGCGTACTCCAGATGAAACCCCTCCACCAAGATTAAAAAATTTTCTGGGTTACCTGAACTTCCTCTCCGAGTGCCATTCAATTTCCTGCATCTCCGAAGAATCACTCGAAGCTTTTGAAAGGCACGCCGCAAAAACTCCACGAACTAGAAAGATCGAGGTGCACCACCTCCCGGTTGATCAGCCTATCAGCACTTCAAAAGCTCGCGTACAACAAACCCCTCTTGTGCTCTTTGTCTCAACCTTAGGTTACAACAAAAATCACTTAAATTTGATGAAAGCCGCAGAAATACTTTGGGCACAAGGAATCCGCTTTGAACTCGAATTCATTGGGAAGGCCGATCCCAGTTGGACTCCAAAAGTTCTTGATGCTCTTCACCTTCTCTCGAGGAAAAGCAGACCCATAAAGTGGCTTCGTCATGTCGATCAGGAAACCTTGGAAAAAAAATATGCCGAATGTGCCTTCACCGTTTATCCATCACTTTACGAAGGATTCGGAATGCCTATTTTGGAAAGCCTCATTCGTGGAAAACCTTGCATTTGCGGTGAAAACGGGGCACTGGGAGAAGTTGCCCGAGGTGGCGGATGCCTTATGCTGAAGGATCAAAGACAACCGGAAATACTTGCAAGCAGTATCAAAAAGCTTCTCTCGGAGCCCGCACTTTTGAGTAAACTAAAAATTGAAGCCAAAAACAGAAGCTACTCCAACTGGAAAGAATATTCTTCGAAATTGCTTACTTTCATCTCATCCTAAATTCCATTTGTGACCACCGATTGTCACTTGAAGAAAGTTTTTACGAGAATACAAAGGGCTATGAACATTCTAGCAGGATTGATTACAGCAGGGTTGAAGAAACATCTTTGAAAATACCAACTTGCATATTGGCGTTCGTCTCGCTGAATCAATTCCTCCAAGATCATCCGACTCCACCTCTTTTCAAAAATTCCTTCGTTCCTGCGATTATATTTCGATCGATTGTAACTCGAACTGCGAACATGTTCGACAACGCTTTCATGCGCTACAAAATGATTAAACCCCTCGGCAAGCATCCTTAGGCAAAGATCGATATCCTCATAACCATTGACAAAAACTTCGTCAAAACCTCCACTATCCAGAAATCTCTCTCGGTTTACCAAGCAACACGCTGCTGTCACCGCATTCCATTCCTTAAATCCTTTTCCAAAAGGTCTATGAAAGAAATCTTTGCCGAAATGACATGGCTTGCCTTGAGGGGAAAAGACCACCCCCATGTGATCATAGCGGTTCGAGTCGGCTAATTTTTGGACATTGCCCACCATGCCGACCTTCTCCTTTTGCTCGAAAACCCGAAGCATGGGCGTAAACCAGTCTCCCTGGACAAAGACATCATTGTTAAGCAAACACAAATATTCGCCCCTGGCCTCTCGGGATCCCAAGTTGTTATTCTTGGCAAAGCCTTGGTTCTCATCGTTGAAAAAAACCCGGTAAGGTTCACCCAGACCTTTTAGAAACTCGACGGTCCCGTCCTTGCTGGCATCATCGATGATCAGTACCTCGTAGTCGATCACTCCGTCCAATGTTTTTTCAAGCTGCGCCAAGCATCGCTTGGTGTGTTGCAATTGACCGAAAACGGAAATGATTACGCTGACGGAAGGAACGCTCATGATTCTTGAATGACCGTTTCGATTTCCCCCCGAAGAGACCGAACCGTTCGCATGACGTCGAACGCTTCTTTAGCCCGTTTGATCCCTGCCTTGCGCATCCCGGAAAAGTCTTGCGGATTCCTTGAAAAGTCAAGTAGCAGGCTTACCCATTCCTCATGCTTTTCCGGGTTTATGGAAAAACCCGAAATACCATCGACAAAGGCTTCCGAGGCTCCGGCGTTGTCCGAGGCCAAAACGAGGCAACCAGCGGCAAGAGCTTCAGGGATGACGTTGGGTATCCCGTCCCGATCTCCGTTTTCCGCAATGATTCCAGTGAAAAGAAAAGCGTCGCATTGAAGGAATGCCTCTTTGGTCTGCTCCTCGTTTTTCGAACCACAAAAGACGACTTTTTCCTTTAACCCCATCCGGTCGCGCTCCTTTTCCAAAAGCTGGGACAAGGGTCCGGAGCCAATGATCTTCAAACGAAATGAAACGTTCTCCTTCACCAATTGGGCAGCCAACTCGAGTTGATGAAAGTACCCCTTCTTTTCAACCAATCTGCCCACGCTAAGAACTTCGATACGATTCGGGTGAACGCATTCGAAGGATTCTCTCCGAGGCCAGTGGGATAGACCGCGCCGGATGAGCTTGATGCGCTCCGGAGGAACCTTCATTGCCTTGATCCTTTGGGCGGAGGAGACCGAAGAGGTTCGTACGAAGGACGCCTCCTTGAACTTCAGGGGCAAAAGCCAGTCGCCGCCGTGCCTAAAGACATCGTAGGCGTGGGCTCCCATGGAAAAGGGGATATCAGTCAGTTTGCTAATGGCAAGAGCCGCCGTGGCCGGCATAGTGGCCCAAACTCCGTGAATCAGAGAAAAGCCTTCCTTCTTGAAAGAGCTAGCCCGGACCAAGGCAAAACCCAATCCAAGAAAGGTTTCGTTCCAATTTTGCAGATTAGGACAAGATCTCGACCAAAGGACTCCCAAAAGCTCGACGAAAGCGTGAGGCTTGCGAAAAGCCCAATAAGGAATCCAAAAGAACAAAGTCCAAAGCTTGGACAATCGGAAACGGTTTATCTTCTTGCCGTTCCATTGTCTTTTTCCCTTCCAGATCGAATGAGCAACGGGGTGAAAACCGAGTTTAGCCAACCCGGCAAGTTCCCGCCGCACGAAGGTTTCGGTGGGCCGGGGAAAAGTGGCGTATAGGAAAGCTACCTTACCCGACACTGGAGACTTGCGGCCAAAAAGTTATTCGTCCGACCGATCAACTTTCGGGGTCGTATTTGACGAAACGCGAAATCGGGTCCTCTTTGGCGTGACTTGAACCGTTGCTGGACACTGCTGATTTCTCAGTAGAGGAATCAGTTTGATTCACCGATTGAGGTATGTTGGAGGAATCCTGTGCATCGATCACCGGGTAATAGTCAAAAGCCAATTTGATTTCCTCAGCGTGCGACGTCCGTTCTTCCCCGACGTTGATCTCGCCAGAAAAGCACGCCAATGGATGACGAATCCGAGAGACTTTCACTTTCATGGAAAGAACATCTCCAGGTTTGCAGATCCGGCGGCATTTTACACCGTCGCAGGAGGTAAAGAATATGGTGTTCGGATTGACCTTGGATGCAATGGAAGGAGATTCCCCCTTGAGAAGAAAGAATACGCATAGTTGGCCCAAAGCCTCAATCATGATGGATGCGGGAAAAACCGGGTTTTCCTTGAAGTGACCCTCGAGAAAATACTCGTTGCCTGAAATCTTGTAACTGCCGGTCGCAATTTCGCCGTCTATCTTGACGGATTCAAGAAATAGAAAAGGCTCCCGATGAGGCATCAGAGATGCAATCTCCTCGATGCGGTAAGTTTTCGAGCGGGTCGGAGGTTCTTCCCCTTTGGCTTTGGCCGAAAGGTAGGCTTTGACGTCGCCGACGGTTCGTAAATCTCTGAGTTCTTCGTTGTCTATGCTAACTTGAAGGGTCTGCTCCACCAACATGACGATTTCGAGCATAGTCAACGAATCCATGCCCAAATCCTCGTACATGCGAAGGGTGTCATCGCTATTCGAAAGAATTTCCCGTTGCTCCGGCTCGAGGTGTCGATCAATCACGCCCATCACGATCGTTTCGATCTGATCGACGTCCTTGTCTTGACGGAAAGCCAAGGCTGCCTCATAGGTACCCGCCGGGCAACGTTTGAGAAGTTCCTTGAGGTCCTCTTGGATGGAATTGGGGGATTTTGTATCCATAATTAGGGGTTTTTGAGAAATTTGATTGTCCTTTCATTAAATTGCCATGAAGACATTTGTACAACCAATTAATTCGTAACGACTTTATGACTCAATCCGAAGGGGAAAAAAAGAAGGTTATCCTCACTTGCGCCCAACCCACGGGAAAGCTCACCCTGGGAAACTATCTGGGAGCGGTGCGCAACTGGTCGAACATGCTGGAAAACCACGAATGCTATTTCGGCATCGTCGACTTGCATGCGATCACGACCCCGGCTCACCCGGCCACCCTGCGGCAAAACGTTTTTGACTGCGTGGCCCAGTACGTGGCCTGTGGGCTTGACCCGGAAAAATCCCATCAATTCGCCCAATCTCACGTCATAGGTCATACCGAACTTGCCTGGATCCTCACCTGTCTCACCCCGATAGGCGAACTTCAACGCATGACCCAATTCAAGGATAAGGCAGCCAAGCTGGGCTTCAAGACTGCGGAAACCGAAGACGGCGAAGTCAAATTCAGCCATGAGGGGGCACGACCGCAAGCATCCATCAACGCAGGTCTGCTATGCTATCCCGTGCTCATGGCGGCCGACATCCTACTTTACAATGCCGACCTCGTGCCCGTAGGGGAAGACCAACGCCAACACATGGAACTTTGCCGGGACCTCGCCCAGCGTTTCAATCATCAGTTTTCGGATACCTTCACCATACCGGACGCCTTCGTTCCGAAGACCGGAGCGAAAATCATGTCCCTCACCGAACCGACCAAGAAAATGTCGAAGTCGGACGAAAACGATCGGGCCACGCTTTACGTCCTCGACGAAACCGATCAGATCAAAAAGAAAATCGCATCCGCTGTGACCGATTCGGAAGCGGTTATCCGCTCGACACCCGAAAAGCCCGGGGTCTCCAATTTGCTCACCATTCACTCCGCTCTTTCCGGTCAAACCGTGGAGGAACTGGAAGAAAACTATGCCGGCAAAGGCTACGGAGCGCTCAAGGAAGATCTGACCGAAATCATCAGTACATCCCTGCAACCCGTACGCGAAAAATACCACGAACTGATCAAGGACAAAGCCTACCTCAAGTCAGTTTTGGCCCAAGGAGCTGCCGCTGCTCAGAAGCGGGCCTACCGGGTGTTGGGCAAGGTTTACCGCAAAGTCGGTTTCCCAGAACGGGAACGGACTTAAGACTCCGGAGATTACAACCGCTTTTTTGGCTTGGTTATTTCCCAAAAAAATTCAATAACCTTCCCACTGGTGAGATGGTAATGGAATACGGAGAAAACGATGATGCCCCGGACGGCGTGACGAAATGGCCGTTCTATTTGTCCGCCTTTTTCATACTCGCTCTTGTTCTCGGGTTCGCCTACCTCCACTTGCAGGAAAACAACACGCTTGACCAGTGGCAACTCACCACCTGCATTCTCGCCTCCGCCCTTGCGTCCATCCTCGTCTTCATCCCCCACTTGCTCGACCGTTTTCTTTATCTGGTTTTCGACCCCGCCAACCGTAAGGACGAGGAGCTTCACCGGAAGACTTACTTCGATATCAAGGAAATGCGCGGAGACTTGGAATCCTTGGCGGTGAAGATCGACAAAGTGCCCGCCGTAGTCGACAAGATCATCTCTGATTCAGTGGCAAAAACCGAAGATGCCGAACCCGGCATCGACAAGCTTGCGACCGATCTCGAGGACACCAGGGAAGAACTCCTCGAAAAGTTAGGTAAACTACAGGAACTAAGCGAGCAAACCCCTTTGTTAGCCGAACCTGATCCTGCAATTGCCCAGGCAAACGAATCAATTGGCAAACTGGGAACCTCTCTCAAAGGACTTTCAAGGCAACTCGAAAAACTGCAGGACGCCGTCAGTCAACTACCTACGGAATTTTCCGACCCCTTGGCCCCGTTGGCTCCCGAACCGGAATCTCCTGAATCCGAAAAGGAAGAAGCAGAAGGTGAGGTTGAACCCGAGGAGGAGGACGACGAGCCTATCGAAGAAGTTCCCGAGGCAACCGAACTGGAGCCAGAAGAAACCGAAGCCATGAAAATGGTCCCGGAGGAGGAACCCGACCCTGAACCCATCTCCGAGGAAGAGGAACCCCTCCTGACGAAAGAAAGCGAGGAAGACGAAATCGAAGAATCCGAGGAGGAAGAGCCGACCGAAGAAGAGGATAATCCCCCTACCCTGGAACCCGTGGAAGCGGAGGAAGCGAGCGAGGACGAATCGGAAACCGGGGAACTCGACCTTGATTTGCCCGACCCCGAGGAGACCCTCCGGAAAGTCGACGCCCTTTTGGCCGGGGAGGACGCAAACACCAAAACCGAACCTGCAAATGAACCGATCAAGCCAAAATCATCGCCGGGCGGCAGCACCTCGGTGGTGGCCAACGTGATGATAGGGATCGGAAACAAGCCCTACCTCCGCGGAGAGGGAGCCGGCCTCAGTTGGGACCAAGGAGTCGCCATGAATTTTATCGAAATAGGAAAATGGGCTTGGACTCCTACCCGTAAGAATGCGGCCCTCACCGTGCAAGTCTATCGAAACGACGAAGACCCCGACAACGGGGGCAAGATCGAGGTCAAATCAGGCGAGGAAATCGAGATTACGCCGGATTTCGGGTAAACCTCCCGCTTCCGTTAGCTGATCGTTGTCCAATCCCGCCAAGCCTCAGCCCAAGAGCGGGCTGGAATAGACCTCTTCGGCGACCAAACGGGAGATGGCTTCCTGTACCCGTGGCTTGTCTTCCTTGTAGGTGACCCCCATCCATGAGCAACTGGCCGGTCGGACTGAAACTCGACCCGCTCCCTCCCGAATCCATTCGTCCACTGCGGCGGGCAGGTAGAATTCAGACTTCAAGGGATCGGGCATGGATTCAAGAAAGCGCGAGAAGCCCTCACCGAGCGGAGAAAAGGCATCGGGCGGGAACGCCCACACATTCATGGAAGTGGTTTCTTCGCCGGTCAAAGGCATGACTTCACCGGCAGGGTTCTTGCCGGAAACCTGATCAACCCCGGAAATTTCCGTCCATTCCTCGACCGATTGCAAATAGCCGTTCTCGGTTTGGCAAATTCCCCGGGAGACCGAACCATGCTCGGAGAGGGTCTCGGACAAGCGGAAACCAACCATGGAGCACTCGAGCAGTCCATCGGTCGAGGCTTGCGAAGAAAACGCCTTCATCAGTTCAGTGAAGGTCTCGGCCCCGTAGAAGTCATCCGCGTTTATCACGGCAAAGGGGACCCCTTGCAACGCTTCCCGCGCCGACCAGACGGCATGGCCCGTACCCCAGGGTTTTTCACGCTCGCCAGGGCATGTGAAACCTCCCGGTAAATCATCTTTGACCTGGTAGGCATAGTCCACCTCGAGGATTCCTTGGTATTTGCGGCCGACTTGTTCCTCGAAGACGTCCCTCATTTCCCGGCGGATAAGGAAGACGACCCGCGAGAATCCGGCCCGCTTGGCATCAAAGATGGAATAGTCCATCAGGGTTTCGCCGCTTGGGCCCACGGGGTCGAGTTGCTTGAGTCCGCCGTAGCGCGAGCCCATGCCGGCGGCGAGAACGAGAAGGGATGGTTGGTCAGAAGTCATTTCGAATGGCAAAGGAGAGGTAATCGAGCAGGTCGGTCGCGTAGACCGCTTCCTGTCCGTGTTGACGGGCGAGCACCTCGGCGGCCCGGCCGTGCCAAAGGGCGGCCAAGGAAGCGGAGGTTGGGATATCGAAGATCTTTTTGGCAAGCAGGGCACCTAGAATCCCTGTAAGCAGATCGCCGCTCCCACCCCGGGCAAGCAGGGAACTGCCGACGAAAGAATAATGATGGGCTTGCGGAGAAACGATTTGCGTATGAGCCCCCTTGAGAACGAGAGTGCTTCCGGACTGCGACACGTAGTCCTCCGGAGACTGGGAATCCGCAACGCGGGCGAATTCACCGGCGTGCGGGGTCAAGACAAGCCGGTCGGGGCTTGGGGCATCGCTTAGGATTTCCGGACGCAGGGCGTCGGCATCCAAAACGACCGGGCCTTCGAAAAAGGAAAGGGTTTCCCGAACCAGGGAATGAGTTTCTCCTTCCGTACCCAGACCCGGGCCGATGGCCAAGGCCGTGGCTTTGGGAAGAAATTGCCGAACTTTGCCCAAACCTTCGAGAGCCAGCCCTCCCTCCGGGGTCTCGGGCAGAGGGACCCACATGGCTTCCGGCCTTTGGGCGGCAAAGGAAGCGTGAAGGGATTCGGGAATGCCCACGGTGAGCAACCCCACCCCGGCCTTGAGGGCGGCTTGGGCAGCCATCATGGCGGCTCCACCCAATTCGCGGGAACCGGCAAGCAGAAAGAGGTGTCCTTGGGCTCGCTTGTCGCAATCGGCCGGGCGCAAGCGGCGCAAGCGTTTCAAGACGGAACTACGGAGCACTCCGGCCCGGCCTGGAGTCGTTTCCTCCCCGGGTTGTTCGAAAAAGCCGAGATCGAGGTAACGCAGGCGACCGGTCCACTTGAGGTTATCGGGCAAGACAACGGGTGTCTTCACGATGCCCGTGCAATAAGTGAAATCGGCCCGCAGGGCATCCTCGACCTGCTCCTCTCCGACGCCGGTGGGCATGTCCACGGCGGCCCGCACGGCGATTTCCTCAAAGTCGTTGATGGCTTTCACCCAATCGCCAAGTGGTTCACGCAAAGGTAGACTGGCCTGCATCCCGAGCAGGCCGTCGATGGAGGCATCGAAGCCGCGTTCGCCGGATTGTTGGACCAAAGTTTTTCTCAGGGAATCGATTCCATCCGCTTCGTTGGCCGGAGGCATTTCCTCGATCCGCTTGGCCGCCAATTCCAATAACTCGGTTCGGGCCCGTTGGGTATGCGGACGGCAATCTCCCCATTCACAAAGGGGCCAAACCACGGCCCGGGCGGTTGGGATCGTCCTGAGCATCCGCTTGGCCGCAATGAGGGCATCTCCCCCATTGTGTCCTTTGCCGACCAAGACCAAGATTCTCGGTCGCGGTGGAATGGTACGTAGTTCGCGCATGTCGCGGAGGAAGGAATCTCCGATCGATTCACCGGCTTGGTTCATGACCTGCCATTCGCGCTCGTCGTCGCCTTCGAAAAACGATTTTTCAAAGGCGAGAGAATCCGCACAGGTAAGAATGGGGTCGGCAGGCAAAGGTTTCATTTGGAAGAAACAAGAAGGACAATGGCCGAGGCGATGGTTTGGAGGTGTGTCAGGCTGACAAGGGCTTCGGTTGCCCCTTTTTTCTCGAGCAGAGCCCTCCCCTTTTCGCTGAAACGCAAGAGGGGCTGACCTTCGTCTCCATTTTCCACCTCGGCATCCAACCAGCCGAATTCCTTGCCGAACCCTGTTCCGAAAGCCTTGGAAACCGACTCCTTGGCCGCAAATCGAGCGGCCAGGTGGGGAGCAGGATCGGCCTTTTCCCTGCAATAGGCCTGCTCGGCGGGGGAAAAAATCTTGTTCAGGAAATGATCCCCGTGCTTGTCGAGAGAATCACGGATACGGTCTACCTCGATCTGATCGATCCCCACGCCCACGACGTTGGTGCCCGAAGGAATGGCGGGTAGTTCGCTCACTCGTTGAGCATCCGGCGCATGGTTTGGACGGCCTCCGCCAAACCAGTCGAAACGGAACGCGAGATAATGCTGTGACCAATGTTGTACTCGTACACCTGTTCGAGGGTCTTGGCTCCTTCGACGTTCTCATAATTGATGCCATGTCCGGCATTGACCCGCAGGCCTAGAGAAACTCCGAGTTCCATGCCCGAACGTAGCGTGCCCAATTCCTTCTCCCTGTTTTCGGAATCGAACCATGCCCGGGCGAAACTCCCGGTATGCAACTCGACCCAGGGGGATTCGATCTCGGCCGAGGCCTCGAGTTGAGCGGGGTCGGGATCGATGAACATGCTGGTCGGAATGCCGGCATCCAAAAAAGTCCGCACCACTTCGCGGGAGCGTTCGAGGTTACCCGCTACGTCGAGACCTCCTTCGGTCGTGACTTCCTTGCGGTTTTCGGGAACCAGGCAAACGCTCTCCGGTTTGAGAGAAAGAGCCAGTTCGACCATTTCAGGGGAAAGGGAGACTTCGAGGTTGAGCCTTGTCTTCTTGCGTTCGAGGTAGCGTTGAACGTCCTCGACTTGGACATGCCTGCGGTCTTCCCGAACGTGCATGGTTATGCCATCCGCCCCAGCCTCCTCGGCCAACCAGGCCATGGCGGCCGGATCGGGCTCGACGAACCCGCCGTGCGTATTCGATTCGTCCCGGTAACGGGCCTGCCGGATGGTCGCTACGTGGTCGACGTTGACTCCTAGTAAAATCATAAGAAGAAACAATCTTAGGAGGTTTCTACTCGAAACTCAACTGACTTTGCGGGTCATCTTCCTTTGCTTGCTCGGTCTCTGGAAGAAGATTCCTGAGGAAGCGTGGACGGTGAAGGCGGGTCGGGCCACTTTTCTTCAGTGCCTTGAGATGATTGGGTGACCCGTATCCCTTGTTGGAGGCAAAATCGTAGGCGGGAAACTCTTCTGCAAATTTTCTCATCCTGCGATCACGGGTGACCTTGGCGATCAAGGAACCCATCGCAATGGCAAGCGAGATGGTATCTCCCTTGACCAAGCCTTGGTGCTCGTAGGGAAGCCTTTTCATGGGTCGTCCGTCCACCCGCACGGCCCAGTACTTCTCGTCCATTGAACTACCTATGTGGGAAAAAAGATCTTCCTCGGATTTCGGTTCAGGCGTCCAAAGCTGTTTGCTCTTTTCGGAAGCCCCGTCCATGGCCCGCTTCATGGCCAGGCAGGTGGCACCCACGATATTCTCGGTCTCGATCTCCTCGATCGAGGCTTCGCCCGAAGCCCAGAACAATTCGCCCCGCTCGGCCAAGCCCAGGATCACAGCATAGAGTTCTTCCCTGCGCACTTCGGCGAATTGCTTGGAATCGTTCATTTCACTACACGCCTGCCGGTTAGCGGCCTTGAGGAAGAATTCGGCGGGCAAAACAACGGCTCCGGCCACCACCGACCCCGCAAGGCAGCCGCGACCGGCCTCGTCCACCCCGACGATACCCAAAGACCTCTTGGCTTCTTTGCGGTCGTAGGTCCAACGAGGGTTAGCCATCGAGCTTCCCTGCCCTTCCTACTTACGCCACTTCGGATTCCAAGACTTCTTGGCGGGGGGAGTCTTGCCCATCGCCTCGTAAGCAGTCTTGAAGTGCATTTTGCAAAATTCCCCCATCCGTTCCTCCCCCAACCGCTCGAACAGTTGGGTTGCCACTTCCTTGGCTTGGGCTCCCGAGCCTTTGGGGATGGGTCGACCGGCCAACGCCTCGAGTTTTTTCATCTGATCGAGCCAGGTGGCCCGGGCGATGACCGAGGCTGCGGCGACGACCGGATCCTCCTCTGCCTTGGTTCTCATTTGCAGATCGAACCCCGTACCTTCTACATATTTCTGGACGAGGGGTTGTTTGGTAAATTGGTCAAGTAATCCCCAATCAGGCTTCCTTAGTTCAAGGGCGTCGTTGAGAGCACGCCCGTGTAACCAAGCGAGCATCTTGTTGAGGTTGTTTCCGAATTTACCGTAAAGCTCGTTATATTTGAGCATGCCGGTAAAGGCGGTCTTGATGACCACACCCTTGGTCGATGCAATATGCTTGGCCATCTTGAGGATGGCCCCGTCGGTTATGGTCTTGCTGTCGCGGATACCCGCTTCCATCCAAGAACGGACCATATCTCCATCTCCGATGACGCAAGCGGTCACCACGGGGCCGAAAAGATCGCCCTTTCCACTCTCGTCCAGTCCGGCATGAGGCTCGAACCATTCCGGATTGTTCACTTCTTCGTACCCGAGGAGAATTTCGCCCGTTACCTCAGGTTCCAGAATGTTGGTCACGAAATCTTCCGTTCCCCTGCCCTGCACAACGAGTTTTCCGCTTTCGTAGGCAACGACCTTCACCTGATCCCCATCAAAGGCATGACGGGCATACTGGATCTCGCGGGAAGGCCAACCTCGCGAAGAAAGTGCCAGACCGAGCTTGTCCAGCTGATCACCCTTTAGTTTCAGGGTGTACATTGACTTTTTCTTTCTTTCCTCACCACCGGAATTTGAAGCTGCGCTTGCCATAAGCGGGATATATTTGGAAAAGACTTGAAGAAAAAGCAACCGCCAAGCATGCCTGCCCATATTTTAGACCATTTTCCCTCGGATTCCGAAAGGCTCGATTCCTTTCGGGAAGCCTTGCTGGCTTGGTACGACGATTACAAGCGGGAGCTCCCCTGGCGTTCGGAACCGGGTCTTTATAAAACGGTTGTTTCCGAGTTCATGCTCCAACAGACTAGGGTGACGACCGTTCTTCCCTATTTCGAGAGATGGATGAAGCAGTTCCCCGATTTTGCGGCCTTGGCAAAAGCCCCCGAGGAACAGGTGCTCAAGGCGTGGGAAGGGTTGGGCTATTATTCCCGGGCCCGCAACCTGCATAAACTGGCCAAGGAAGTGGATTCTTGGGATACGATCCCCGAGGACGCGGAAGCTTGGCAAGCGCTTCCCGGAATCGGGCCCTATGTGGCGGCGGCCGTGACTAGCATATCCTTCGGACAACCCGAAGCCGTCTGCGACGGAAACGTGGTCCGCGTCCTGAGCCGTCTTTTCGCCAACGACGAGCTCTTCAAGGACGGGGCAACCGCTCAGAAGAAACTACGGCCCTTAGCAAGCGAGCTCCTGGACACCAACCGTCCGGGTGATTACAACCAGGCAATGATGGAACTCGGGGCGACCGTTTGCCACCGACAATCTCCACTTTGCCTGACTTGTCCGGTAATCGACTACTGCGAAGGCGGGAAAACGGGAGATTCCGCCCGATATCCGAATTTGGCCAAAAAGAAAAAGTCCAAGCAAAAGATTACCCGATACTGGATCGAATCGGAGGATGGATTGCTCCTTTGCTCGGCAGCCAAAGGTTCAGCCAGGTTGGCGGGAATCTACGAGTTGCCGGAAAACCTACCCGCCGAACTTGAGGAGGTTGGCCGTGACGCCAAGCCTTTGGCCACCAAAAAGCGGGCCATCGGACAAGTCGACTACGAAGAGGAAATCTTCAAGACGAAAATTCTCGAGAACACGAAAAATACGCTGCCTGAGGGGTACCGCTGGGTTCTTTGGGCTGAATTGGACGATCTCACCCTGTCCGGCCCCCACCGCAAGTGGATCAAGGAATTGGGCGGGAATCCCGCCTAGGATTTTTCCGGGCCTTCCCTCGGAGCCTGACAGGACCAACATTCCGAGAAAATTCCGTCCACTTTCTCTTGGCACTTCGGGCACTCCCACTCTTCGCTTGCTTGGGGTGGAGCTTGGAAATAATCGGTCACGATCTTGCGGGCCCGAACGAAGTCCTCGTGATTCAAGACACAGACGTTCGGAAACATGTCGGGGATCGGGACCTCGGTAATGTTCGACCCCGTCCAGTTGCGCAGCGCGGTGTTGAAACCCTCGCTTTTGAGGAGTTGGTCCACAAGACCGACCTTTGCGGAGTCCCAATCTCGAAAAACTTCGTACATCATGAATCAAAAGACGTCATCTGAGTTCGCTGGCGACCACATTCTCCATCTCACCTTGACATTGCCAAGAGATGAAGAGCGGTTAAGCTCATCACTCGACCCATGAGCAAAAAACGGCCAAATCCTCTGACCCCGGAAGAATTGACGGGGATCAAGGTATCCAGCCCGAAGAAACAGGCCGCCGGCTTTCCCGCCGTGAGTCATTCGCTCCGGCACGTTTTCGGGCAAAGCGGGATCGTGCGGGGAACCAAGGCTCTGCTCAAGCTCAACCAAAAGAACGGATTCGATTGCCCAAGTTGCGCATGGCCTGATCCCGACGATGAAAGAGCCTTCACCGAATTCTGTGAAAACGGAGCCAAGGCGGTCGCTGCGGAAACGACCCGAAGCAAGGTGGACCCCGAATTTTTCGCCAAACACACCATTGGCGAGCTTTCCGGGAAATCCGACTACTGGCTCGAAGGTCAGGGACGACTGACTCATCCCATGTACCTGAAAAAAGGAGCGGCAAACTACGAACCGATCGAATGGGAAGACGCCTTTGCCCTGATTGCAAAAAATTTGAAGAGCCTCGATTCTCCGGATCAGGCCATTTTTTATACCTCGGGACGGGCTAGTAACGAAGCCGCCTTTCTTTACCAATTGTTCGTCCGTCTGTACGGCACGAACAACCTGCCCGACTGCTCGAACATGTGTCACGAATCGAGCGGGTCGGCCCTGGGACCCACCATCGGCATAGGAAAGGGGACGGTGACCCTGGAAGATTTTTACGAATCCGATGCGATTTTCGTTTTGGGCCAAAACCCGGGGACCAATCATCCGCGCATGTTGAGCGCCCTGCAAACCTGCAAGCGAAACGGCGGGAAAATCGTGTCCGTCAACCCGCTCAAGGAAGCGGGACTCCTTGGTTTCGCCCATCCTCAGGAAATTTCGGGACTGATGGGCAAAGCAACCGAGTTGACGGATCAGTTCGTTCAGGTACGCATCAACGGAGACCAGGCCTACCTCAAGGGATTGGGAAAGGTGATTTTGGAAAACCCAGACCGCATCGACCGAAGATTCATCGAGGAACACACCGAAGGGTTCGAAGAATACCGCAAGGCAACCGAATCCCTCGAATGGGATGCCATCACCTCCTTGTGCGGAATTACCGAAGAGGAAATCAGAAAATCAGCCGAAATCCTGATCGCAGGAAAATCCGCAATCTTTTGTTGGGCGATGGGGCTTACGCAGCATGAAAATGCGGTCGCCACCATCCAGGAGATCGTAAACCTGCAACTCATGCTGGGAAATCTCGGCAAAACCGGAGCCGGACTCTGCCCGGTCCGTGGACACAGCAACGTACAAGGTGACCGGACGATGGGAATCTACGAAAAGATGCCCGACTCCTTTCTCGACCGGCTTGCGGAAGAATATGAATTCGAACCACCCCGTGAAGATGGATTCGACACAGTGGACGCAATCAAGGCCATGCACGCGGAAAAGGGAAAGACCTTCATCGCCCTGGGAGGAAATTTCATTTCCGCCTCCCCGGACACCAATTACGCGGCAAAGGCTTTGCAAAATTGCTCTCTCACCGTTCAAATATCGACCAAGCTGAATCGTTCGCACCTGATTACCGGGGAGGAAGCTCTTGTTCTTCCCTGCCTGGGCAGAAGCGAGAAAGACCAACCCAAAGGCGAAGCTCAATTCATCACCATGGAAAACTCCATGGGGATCGTTCACCCTTCGCAAGGATCTCTGACTCCCGCATCGGATAAGCTCAGGGGCGAACCGGCGATCGTGGCCGGAATGGCCCAAGCGACTCTTGGAAAGAAAGGCAAGGTTCCCTGGAAGGAGATGGAGAAGGAGTACGGAATCATCCGCGACCATATCGAGAAAATTATTCCGGGCTTCGAAAACTTCAACCAAAGGGTTGCCGGCGGCGAAGAGTTTTACCTGCCCAACAATGCGCGGGAACTTGATTTTTCCGAAATCGGAGGAAAAGCCAAATTCACCGTCCACGGATTGAGCGCAAAAGAAGCGGGCGAGAAGAGGCTCCTCTTGATGACCATTCGGAGTCACGATCAATACAACACTACCATTTACGGCTTGGACGATCGCTACCGGGGCGTAAAAAACGAAAGACGGGTCGTCTTTCTCAATGAAGAAGACATGAGGGAACTGGGAATCGAAAAAGAACAACCCGTCGACCTGACCAGTCATTTCCGGGGGGAGAAGAGGGTCGCGCCTCTCTTTCTCGCCCTGCCCTACGACATACCCAGAGGTTCCGCCGCGGCGTATTTCCCCGAAACCAATGTTCTCGTCCCCATAGACAGCACCGCCGAGATCAGCCAAACCCCGACTTCGAAGGCCATCGAGATAACGATCAGCCCAGCCCAACCGGCAAGCTAAGAGGCAAACTTGGCGAAACGGTCAATCACGCCGTCGAAGGAACCGTTGGAAAAGAAAACGACGAGGGTCGGTTGATCGTCGAGTTGGGTTTCCAGGTAATCGGCAAGTTCGCTGTTTTGAGCAAAGGCGCGGCCCTGTTTGCCGACTTCCTCTATCCGCCTGATCATTGCCCCGGGATCGATCCGCTTGTCCTCGGCAATTTTTTCCGCCCGGTGAATGGCCCCGAGCAAGGCAACGTCAGCCAAGGAGAGCGCATCTGCAAAACGATCCTGAAAAACGTTCGTCACGGCAGTGTTGCTACGCGGTTCGAAACAGGCAACGATTCGGCGGTCGGGCCAACGGGACCGCAAGGATTGCAAGGTCCCCTCGATTGCGGTGGGGTGATGCCCGAAATCCGAAAGGACGACCCGGGACTCTTTGTCGACGAGGATTTCCTGCCGGCGTTTCACCCCTTGGCAGGCTGAAAAATCAGGAAGTGCGGACTGAGCAAACAGATCCTCAAGGTCAGGTTCCTCCACTTGGGCAAGAACGGTCGATAAAAAGGCCATGGCAAGGTTGCGTGCATTGAAGAGCCCGGGCATGCTCCATTCGACGACCTGGACTTCCTCTCCCCGCCAGAGGAGGCGGAAGCGAGTGCCTTCGGCATCTTCCTCGAAATCAACTATGCGCAAATCATTTGCCTCACCCTGCCCCACTGAGATCGTGGTCGTCCAAGGCGCATCGGGAAGGGCAAGAAGGTTCGAATCGTCGCCATTGAGCAAAACAAAGCCATCGGAGGGAACGATGCGCAGCAAATGAGAAAAACTACGGGAAATATCCTCCAAATCACGAAAGATGTCCCCGTGGTCGAACTCGAGGTTGTTCAAGACAAGAATGCAAGGACGATAGTGGATGAACTTGCTTCGCTTGTCAAAAAAAGCGGAATCATACTCGTCACCCTCGATCACGAAGGGAGACTCGTCTCCACCCAACTCGTTTCCGGATGCAAGATCAAGAGGTACTCCACCGACGAGATACCCGGGGGATGACCCGACTTGCTCCAATGCATAGGCGGTGAGCGAGGTAGTTGTGGTTTTCCCATGGGTCCCGGCAACCACCAAGGATGGTCGATCCCCAATCAAGTCCTCGCCGATCAACTGAGGAAGCGAGACAAAAGGGATTTCGCGAGTACGAAGAAGACGCTCGACTTGGGGATTGCCCCGTGAAACGGCGTTCCCGACCACGATACGGTCAGGCTTCCAATCGAGCATTTGGCTTTCCGCGAAACCTTCGAAAAGGTCAATTCCCGCTTCCGTGAGGACATCGGACATGGGCGGATAGACGCCCGCATCGGACCCAGCCACGTCATGACCTAGTTTTTTAAGAAGGACGGCAGCGTTTCCCATCGCCGTCCCACACACCCCAATAAAGAATACCCGCATGAGGAGAAGTTTGCGCAAAAAGAGCGGTTTTGGAAAACCAAATCCCTCTTTCAGACCAGAAAAATTGCTTTTGTCTCGACTTGAGCCCTTCTTTTCGGGAAATCGAAATGGATGAACGATAAAAACCTGAAGGTGCTGGTATTGGGAAGCGGAGGCCGCGAACATACGTTGGCGAGAATTTGCGACCAAAGCCCAATCGTGGAGAAAGTCTCCGTTGCTCCCGGAAACGGAGGCATGGCCGACGAATTCGAGACTTTTTCCATTGGCGTGGAAGACAACGAAGCAATCGTGAACTTGGCCAAGAACGAGGGCATCGATCTCGTGGTCGTAGGCCCGGAGGTGCCCTTGTGCAATGGTGCCGTAGACGCACTCACTGAAGCGGGCATCGCAGCCTACGGTCCGAACAAGTCGGCAGCCAGGCTGGAGGGAAGCAAAGCGTTCTCGAAGGACTTCTTCGCCCGGCAAGGCATACCCACGGCCGAGTACGGTAATTTCAACGAGGTCGAACCTGCCCTCGCCTATCTTTCCACCTGCAAGATGCCCATCGTGGTCAAAGCAAGCGGTTTGGCAGCCGGCAAAGGAGTATTGATTTGCGAAAACCGGGAGGAAGCGGAAGAGGCGGTCCGGGAGATGCTGGCCGGTTCGAGCTTCGGGGAGAGTGGCAAGGAGGTTGTAATCGAGGAGTTTCTCGAGGGAGAGGAGGCCTCCCTTCATCTTGTTTGTTCCGGCGAAAGCTATGTCGCCCTTCCGATGAGCCAAGACCACAAGAAGGTGGGGGAAGGCGACATTGGGCTGAACACGGGAGGGATGGGAGCCTACGCCCCCACGCGGTTGGTCACGCCCGAAATGCTTGCCCAATATGAGAAATCAATCGTACGCCCGACCTTGGCAGGTCTGAAAGCGGAGGGAATTGATTTCAGAGGTACCCTTTACGTCGGCTTGATGCTAACGGCCGATGGGCCCAAAGTACTTGAATTCAACGTTCGTTTCGGCGATCCGGAAACGCAGGTGATTTTGCCCCTTTTGAAAGATGATCTCGTCCCCTTGCTGCTTGCCTCGGCCCGGGGCGAGGAACTTCCTGATTCGGTCGATTTCAAGGATGCGTACGCCATGGTCGTGGTCTTGGCAAGCGCGGGCTATCCGGAAAGCTACCCGAAAGGCGAGGTGATTTCGGCACCTTCCGGTTTCCCAGAGGGCTCCCAGCTCATTCATGCGGGCACGAAACTCGATGAAGAGGGAAAATGCGTGACTGCAGGGGGACGCGTCCTTGGGGCAGTGGGGATTGGTTCAAGCCTGCAGGAAGCCAGAGAAAAGGCGAATGCGGTGTGCGAGTCAGTCGATTTTCCATCAAAGTATTTCCGCAGGGATATCGGGCATCGTGAATTTTCAAGGACCTGAATCGGTTCTAACTTGCCTTTTTGCCAAGAGAAAACGAAAAGAACGCAAGAATGGGTAGAAAGAGCAGAGCCAAAAAGGAGAGAAAGCAGGAGAAATTGATCGTGTTCATTTGCACCGCCAATGTCTGCCGAAGCCCGATGGCCGAAAAACTGTTCGAGGAAGCGGTTGAAAAATCATTTACGAAAAAGAAAATGCGCGTCTTTTCGGCCGGCATATCGGCCATGGACGGTGATCAGGCATCCGAAAACTCAATCCTCGCCTCCTCGGAGGTGGGGTTGGACCTATCCGATCACCGTAGTTCGGCCCTTACCCGGGCCATGATCGAAAACGCCTCGGTGATCTTTTGCATGACCGAGTCCCACCGTGCTCTTCTCAACATGTATTTCGAGGTTCCCGAATCTTCCCCTATTTTTCTCATGCGTGAATTCGTAACGGAAGGGTCAACCGAACTGCCCGATCCTTTCGGTCAGGACATCGAAGTGTACCGGACTTGCAGGGATCACATGAAGGAAGCCTTGCCATCCCTCTTGGAGTGGGTTGAAAAAAACCTCTAAACCTTTATATTCAGTCTAAATCATGCTCAATCCAGAACCTTCGCATTCGCAATCCAACCTCACGCTTGACCAGCGACCCTTGTCGGAACTCGACCCGGCCATTTTCTCCGTCATCGAAGACGAGAAAGTCAGGCAACGGACTCACCTTGAACTGATCGCCTCGGAAAACTTTACCCTTCCCGCAGTAATCGAGGCAACCGGAAGCGTACTGACCAACAAGTATGCCGAAGGCTACCCGGCCAAGCGCTACTACGGAGGTTGCGAACATGTCGACGTTGCCGAGAGCTTGGCCATCGAGCGATCCAAGGAGATTTTCGGAGCGGAACACGCAAACGTCCAGCCGCACTCAGGGAGTCAGGCCAACACGGCAGTCTATTTCGCTATGCTCCAACCCGGTGACAAGATCCTGACGATGAGCCTGCAGGACGGCGGACACCTCACCCATGGGCACCCCAAAAACTGCAGTGGCATGCTCTACGAGGTAATCAACTATGGGGTTGATCCCGAAACTGGACGGATCGACTACGACTCGATTGAGGAAATCGCAAACCGGGAGAAACCCAAACTCATTACCGTAGGCGCATCCGCCTACCCCCGCACGATTGATTTCGAGCGGATGGGAGCGATTGCAAAATCAACCGGAGCCCTCTTGCTTGCCGATATCGCCCATATCGCCGGTTTGGTTGCCACCGGACTTCACCCATCCCCCGTTCCCCACGCGGATTTTGTGACCACCACCACGCACAAGACTCTGCGCGGTCCACGCGGAGGACTCATCATGTGCAAGGAGGAACATGCCAAGGCCATTGATTCGGCTGTCTTTCCCGGCAATCAAGGAGGACCGCTCATGCATGTCATCGCCGCAAAGGCCATTTGCTTTGCAGAGGCTCTGAAGCCAAGTTTCAAGGAATATCAAGCCCAAGTCATCGCCAATGCCTCGGCTTTGGCCGAATCCCTCAACGAAGGCGGCTTTCACTTGGTCAGCGGAGGAAGTGACAATCATTTGATGCTAGTCGATCTGCGCCCGTCCGACCCCGACCTGACCGGAAAACAAGCCCAGATTGCCTTGGAGGGAGCCAATGTCACCCTCAACCGAAACACCGTTCCCGGGGAAACCCGCAGTCCATTCCAAACCAGCGGACTGAGAATCGGAACACCCGCGGTTACCTCAAGAGGCATGACGGAACCCGAGATGCGGGAGATCGGGGCCATCATCAAGCAAGTCATCTCCGCTCCGGAGGATGAAGCATCGGTCAACTCGGCCAAGGAGAAGACTCTTGCGCTTTGCGACAATTTCGGCTTACCTTATTGATCTTAAGTCAATCAGTCGAACGACCTATCCATACCAACTCAACATTCTTGATTATGAAAAAAAGTCCTTGCAGAAAAAAAGGGTTTACCCTCATCGAGCTTCTCGTCGTTATCTCAATTATAGGGATCTTGGCAACCATCGTCATAGGTCCGATGAATTCGTTTCTTGATGGTGCATCTCAGGATGCCGCCAAGCAGAGTTTGGCAAATGTTTTTGGCTCGGCTGACAAATTCGCGAAGAAGAAAAAAACCAGCATGAAATGGCCAGGCAAAGAGACGATCAACGCCCCTCATGAATTTGCCATCTACCAACTTAAAAAATGGGAAACCAATATTGACGACGCAGGGATTTGGTTTCTTCCAAATGACCCGCAACGAGATGCCATGGAAGATGATGGCAATGACATTCCAGACAAAATCCTTACCACCGATGGCTCCCTTGATAAGTTCAAAAATGCATTTGGTTACAACATTGCCGTACCACCTTCAACGGCAAGATCTCTCAAAAATGTGGAGTCCGGCCCCTATCCCATCATGTGGACCCGGGGACTCGACAAGGGAGACACCGAGTGGAGCGAAGACGGTCCTTGGGGAGATGACGGTGGTCATGTTCTTTTCAGCAACGGAAAAGTCGAATGGTACGAGGAAACCCAGTCCGAGGAGCAACCCGAAGGGGTATTCAAGAAATATCGCGACGACAAGTCAGCTCAAGACTCCTACACCTCCGATATCGGAGAGGCCATCCCCGACGACTGGGAAATCCTCAAGCCTGATGGTTGAGAATTTCGGCTTTTGCCAAGGCTGAATTTTTCAATTGCAGTCTACCTTCCAGTATACAGTCCTCTTGTAGCTTCATGAACCCCACTTCGCAGGAAGGATTTCACGCTACTCCCAAAACCTCTGGGTTGGCCATAGGCAGCCTGGTTTGCGGCATACTTTGCGTACCCATTGTCTCGATCGTATTGGGACACCTTGCTCTTTCGCAAATCAAGCGGGCGGCAGGTGCCGTGGTCGGCAAGGGATTGGCCATTGCCGGCTTGGTGCTTGGGTACCTGCTTGTCCTAATACCCATAGTGATTCCCTTGATTGGTGTTCTTTCCGCGATTGTTATCGGCCCCATGGGGGACATACTGTCTTCTGCCGACAAGGACGCTTCGAAACAAAGTTTGGCTAACTTTTTTGGGTCGGCTGACAAATTCGCGAAGAAGAAAAAGACCAGCATGAAATGGCCCGGCAAAGATACGATCAGCGCCCCGCATGAATTTGCCATCTACCAACTTAAAAAATGGGAAACCAATATTGACGATGCGGGTATTTGGTTTCTTCCAAACGACCCGTACATCGAAGCACTTGACGACGAAGGGATTGACATTCCCGACAAGATCCTCCCCGCCGATGGCTCCCTTGATGAGCTCAAGGATGCATTCGCTTACAACATTGCCGTACCCCCTGCAACGTCAAGGTCGCTCAAAAACGTGGAATCCGGTCCTTATCCCATCATGTGGACACGCGGATTGGACAGGGGGGACACCGAGTGGAGTGTAGATTCCCCCTGGAATGGAGAAGGTGGTCACGTTCTTTTCAGCAATGGAAAAGTCGAATGGTACGAGTCAACTCAGACTGAGGATAGGCCTGAAGGGGTATTCAAAAAATATCGCGACGACAGGGGAGCTCAAGATGCCTACACCTCCGATATCGGCGAGGCCATCCCCGACGACTGGGAAATTCTAAAACCAGGCGGATGACTGGATTACGATGTCCTTTTTTTCAATTTTCACCACCAGTTTGATTCGTGGGTAAAGACAAGGTTCGCGGAACTCTTTTCTTCGGCAGGCAAGGAAGAGCAAAAGTTGTCATAGAAGGTCGGGACGAGCCGATCTCTTTGGCAAAAGGAGCTTCGGGCACCGCCTTGCATGGAGACTTGGTGGAACTGCAAGTCCTCCCTCCCAAAAAGAAAAAGGGCGACCGTCGAAGGCACCGGGGGAAACCGGTCAAGCTCAGGTATGAGGTCCGCAAGATAGTAAAAAGAGCTACGGACCATTTTTTGGGGGTTCTGAAAAAAGATATTGGCCGATCTCTTGTCCGGGCCGAAAACTCGAGGCTATTTGTACCCTTCAAGATTCTGGGCGAGGTACGCAACGCCCAAGAAGACGATAAGATCCTCGCTCAATTCGTCAGGTGGGACCCCCCTGCCCGCTTGCCCATGTGCAAGATCCTCCGGGTACTTGGGCCGAGTGACGATCCCTTGACCGACCACAAGGGCATTCTGGCAAAATTCGGGCTCAGCGGAAATTTCCCCGACAAAGTGGTTGGGGAAGCAAAACTCTGCCCGGATCAAGTAACGGCCAAGGACAGGAAGGGAAGAAATGACCTCCGTGACGTTTTCACTCTCACCATCGATCCTTTGGATGCCCGGGACTTTGACGATGCCTTGTCCATCCGCGAATTGAAAAACGACGAATGGGAAATCGGGGTTCACATTGCGGATGTCTCACACTACGTCAGGCAAGGAACTCAACTGGACCGGGAAGCCAAGAAACGTGCGAATTCGACCTATTTGGTAGGGGAAGTCGTGCCGATGCTCCCGCATCGCTTGTCGAGTGGCATATGCAGTTTGGTTGAAGCTGAAGAACGGTTGGTAAAATCGGTCCTCTTTCGATTCTCCAAGGAAGGAAAGCTTTTGGGATCAAAACTGGCCGAGTCCGTGATCAAGAGCGACAAGCGGCTCACTTACGAACAAGCCATTTTGTTTCTCGAAGAAAAGAGCATGGATACGATCAGGAATGCCAAGCCTCCCCCGAGCCGATACTCGGGAAACCCTGGCAAAGCGCTGAACGAACTGTCCAATGAGCTGCTTTGCGACCTGCGGGACGGAATCCGCACGCTGTGGAAGATTGCCTCCCGAATCAGACATTCTCGGATGGATGCCGGTTCGCTCGACTTTGCATCCTCCGAGGTCAAGATACTGGTCGACGAGAAGGGGGAACCGGAAAAAATTCTTCAAAGCGAAAGCGACGAGAGCCATCAGTTGATCGAGGAGTTCATGCTTCTGGCCAACGAAACCGTGGCCAAGGAGCTGAGAAAGAAAAAACTGCCCGGCATCTTTCGCGTTCACCCGGATCCGGACCCCGAGAATCTCGAAGAGCTGCGTTCTTTCCTCTCCATCTTCGGTATCTCCTGTGGAGAACTGACCAGCCGGAAGGAAGTCAACAAGATGCTCTCCCAAATCAACAAGCATCCCCTCGCCCAGGTACTCAGAATCAAGTTTCTGCGCAGCATGAAACAAGCTTGTTACCGGAGTTCACCCGATGGGCACTACGGGTTGGCCAAGAGGGATTATCTTCATTTCACCTCTCCCATTCGACGCTATGCCGATTTGGTGGTCCATCGGGTAATCGAACAGATCGTCCGGCGGCAAAAGGCAAGCAAGAGTGATCACGAAAAATTGGAGGGCTTGGCCAAGCATCTGTCCTCCATGGAGCGCAATAGCGTCGATGCCGAGCGTGAGTCGGTCAAGGACAAGCTTCTTCTTTATTACAAGAAAGACTTGGGCAAAAGACCTCCCGTCAAGCACAAGGCCATCATTACGGAAATCGGACGCAGAGGGTTCTTCATCGAGTTAACCGAGACTCAAGCTCGGGGTTTTGTTCCGATCCGTACCCTGCCGAGGGAACTCGGGTACCGAATCACCGCCAACGGAACCGCCCTAGTCGGCAGAAACTCCAAGAACAAGCTGAAACTGGGACAGGAAATAAAAGTCGTCATCGACAAAGTATTCGTCTCGGACAAACAATTGGACTTCCGCTTGGGCTAAAGAGACTTGCTTCCGTCCCGATCCGCAACATCTTGCATTGTTGCATGAACCTCGATTTTCAAAAAGAACTTGTCCGGATTTGGGAAAACGCCGTCGGGCGCTACGAGGAGGGTCACCGATCGGCGAAGGATTTCCCGATTGAGAACGACCTGCCCTTTCTTTCTTCTATCGGGCTCAACCGGATGGACGTTTTTGACTTTGCCGAGGACTGGGTTTGCGAAGGAATGCCTGACTTGGCCACTTTCCTTCTCATTCACGAGCAAAGAAGGGATTATTTCATCGAGACCCAAAAAGGGAAGCCATCCGAAGACACACTCGACTCATCCACCCTGCCCGCCAAAAGCGAGGAAATCAAGGGTATCCGCTGGCTTCCGAGGATCATCCCAAAAGCCCGAGCTAAACTCAGAGGTGAACTTCCTCCCGATACCATGTTTTGTTGTGGCGGAGACCGAAATTTTTTTCAGGAAAACGATATACATCCTGCGGAGTTCCTCAGGGTCGTCAAGCGGGCGGGAAACAATGACCAGGCAATCGTCGATTGGGTTGTCGCCCGCAAAGGATAAGGATAATCAGAAATAATGAGGTAGAAGATCAATGAATGCTTTTGAAAAATATCACGCCTTAGGGAACGATTATTTGGTTTATGACCCCAAAGACGAAATCCGGGAATTTACTCAGGAGGAAACAATCCGAATCTGCCATCGTAACTTCGGCTTGGGTTCGGACGGGATCCTTTTGGGTCCCCTGCCTTCGGAAAAGGCCGACTTCGGACTCCGAATACTCAACCCCGACGGGAGTGAGGCCGAGAAGAGCGGGAACGGGTTGAGAATCTTTGCCCGCTACCTTCGTGATTCCGGAAAAGCAGGCACTTCCCCTTTTACCGTCGATACTCTCGGTGGAATCGTAACCTGCGAAGTATCCGAAGACGCATCGGTGATTTCCGTGGAAATGGGCCAAGTAAGTTTCCATAGCGACGTCGTGCCGGTAAACTTGGAGGGAGATGCAAGGGAAGTATTGGACGAACCCATCGAAGTCGAAGGTCAATCACTCAAGTATTACGCCGCCACAATAGGAAACCCTCATTGCGTGATCCCAACGGAGGACTTGAGTGAAAAACTCACCCGGGATTTGGGCCCGCTTTTGGAAAACCACCCGAACTTTCCCAATCGGACAAACGTTCAGTTTCTCAAGATCATCGACCGCAATCGAATACGGATTGAAATTTGGGAACGGGGAGCAGGCTATACCTTGGCCTCGGGAAGCAGCAGCTCGGCAGCCGGCGCGGTTGCTCGAAAAATGGGGGCTTGCGACGAACAAATCACGGTGGAAATGCCGGGAGGGGAAATCGGCTTGATGATCGATGACGCTTTCAACGTTCGAATGACGGGGCCGGCAACCAGGGTCGCCACGATGGTTCTGGATAACGAATGCCTCTAGTCCGACGGTTTCCGGGCGACCCAAAACCGGCATTCGTCGGAAAACTCCTTGACCAACTCGGACTCGTCGGCCAAGCGAGACCGGAGCTGATCACGCTCCACGACTAAGCCTGCTTTCTTCAAGTCGTCCCGAATTTCAGCCGTGTCAGGCACGTGAATGAAGAGCTTGCCTCTGGGAGTTTCCTCAAACCGGTCGCCAAAGTCGATCAGGCTTTCGTCCTGCTGCCCGTTTCGCCATTTTCTCTTTTCCACCTTCCAAAACTTCTTCCACTTCGGGAAGGCCCGGTCATGAGTCGTGAAAACGAACCTTCTGCCTTTCTTCAAGACCCGGCAAACTTCCCGCATCGCCCGTAGCCTGTTTTCACGGCCCGGAATCTGCATTAACCCGTTAAAACCAAAAATCACTCCGTCGAAAGATTGATCGGGGAAGGAAAGTCGGGTGGCATCCTCCACGGCAAAGCGAACAGCCGAAGCTCTTTCCTTTTGAGTCTCGAGGGCTCGGCTGATCATATCCTTGGAAAAATCCGTTCCGGTCAGGTTTTCGTAGCCAAGCATCCAAAGCGAAAGACAAATCCTTCCGGTTCCGCAACCGAGTTCCAGCAAGGAAGCTTGACGGTCGGGAAAACTTTGACGAAAAACCAATTCTTCCGATGCCCAGGTGCCGACTCTTCGGGTCGCTTCCTCATAATGCTCGAGCACAAGTTTTCCCTTGTAATAGCCAAGAACGTCATTGCTCGAAACCTCCATTGTATCCCCTTGCATTCCATCTTTTACTAATGGAGACCCGAATGCGAACAAGCCAAAAGCCAAGATGACGCTTGCCAAAGACCCCTAAAAATGGTTTTTTTAACGATTTTCCTCATCATGAAAGCCACTATACAAACCCAAGGCAGTCAGTTCACCGTTGAACAAGGCGACAAATTGTTCGTGAACCGCTTCCCCGAGACTAACGAAGGCGATCAGGTCAAGATCGACAAGGTGCTCATGCTCGTCGATGACGGCAAGCCCACTTTCGGCACTCCGACCGTGGAGGGGGCTTCCGTAACTGCGAAGATTCTCGAAAACAAGAAAGATAAGAAAATTATCGTCTTCAAAAAGAAGAGGAGGCAAGGCTACAAGCGCAGAAAAGGGCATCGCCAGCATATTTCAGTGATCGAAATCGAATCGATTGATTTAAAGTAATCCAACAGGAAATCCCACCATGGCGCATAAAAAAGGACAAAGTACTTCCAGAAACGGCAGAGACAGCAACAGCAAAAGGCTTGGGGTCAAGAAATTCGGCGGGGAATCCGTACTCGCCGGGAACATCATTCTACGCCAACGCGGAACCAAGTACCACCCGGGCCGCAATGTAGGTCTTGGCAAAGACTTCACCCTCTTCGCCCTTACCCCCGGAAAGGTAGAGTTCGACAAAGCTCATCGGTTGGTAAATGTGGTCGGTGACTAAAACCGACCGTAAGTTCCGACCAACCGCTCTTTTCAACGAGCCAAAATCCACCGCGTTTTTCTTTCCGAGTTCTTTTATAATATGGAAGAGGAAAACGAATTGAGTGCCGAGGATGCCGAAGAATCTCTCAAAACACTTACTTTTGAGGAAGGCAGAGTATTGGGCTCCTTGATTGAAAAAGAGCTCACTACTCCTGAGTACTACCCGATGTCCCTCAACGGCTTGGTCAATGCCTGCAATCAAAAGAACAACCGCCTACCCCGATCCGAGCTAAGCGAGGAAGAGGTTGGACGAGCCATCGAGGAACTTCGCATCAAGAGGTTGGTCCACCGGGTGGACTTGGTCGGTTCTCGAGTACCAAAATTTCAACACAATGCGGAAAAGGAGCTCGATTTGATCAAAGCCGAACGAGCACTCCTTTCCGAGCTTCTCAACCGTGGTCCCCAGACCACTGGAGAACTGAACGGACGTGCCAGCAGAATGTTCGAGTTCGAAGGCCTTTCGGACGTCGATGAAACCCTTCGGGAAATGGAGGAACGCGAGCCCTCCTTAGTCGGGCAAATGAACCCCGTTCCAGGAAAGAAGGAACTTAGGTGGCATCACAGGTTCGGACCACCTCCCCAGATTGAGGAATTGCAGGACGGTTCTGCCGTATATGTCCCCGCCCCAGACGAGCGATTGGATCAAGTGGAAGAAATGGTATCGGAATTCAAGGAACTCAAGGAAGAGGTCGAAGCCCTTCGCTATCAACTGCGCGAGCTTTCCGATCAATTCAAGGAATTCCGCAAGGAATTCGAATAAAACCAATTCCTATCTAAATCCTCAGGGTGCCGTCTTTCAGTCGCTCCTTGAAATCAGCGTAGGTCCTCGTAATTCCATCTCGGATAGGAATGTCCGCTTTCCATCCGAGGGAGGCCATAACGCTCACATCCATCCTTTTGATGGGCGTACCGTCGGGTTTGCTCAGGTCATGGGTGATCTCACCGGTAAAGCCAACCACTTCTTTGACCATGTTTGCCAACTCGAGAATAGTTTGATCTTCGCCCGAACCCAAATTTACCCAATCGGGCGGATCATCCACTCCGAGCAAATGCAGCAAACCTTCGGCCAAGTCATCGGCGTGGAGCAATTCACGTCTCGGCTTGCCTGTCCCCCAAATGCAAACCTCGCCCAAATTCCTTTCTTTGGCCTCATGAAAACGGCGGATTAAGGCGGGAAGGACATGGGAATTATCGGGGTGGTAATTGTCACCCGAACCATAAAGATTGGTCGGCATCGCCGAGTGAAAGAGAACTCCGTATTGGTCCCTGTAGTGCCGACACATTTCAAGGCCTGCGATTTTTGCGAGGGCATAGGCCGAATTGGTCGACTCCAGCGGGCCACTGAGCAAGCATTCTTCCCTCAAGGGTTGTTCTGCATCTCTGGGATATATGCACGAACTGCCCAAGTTAAGAAAACGAGAGACCTCATGCTTCCATGCCGAATGTATCAAGTTGGCATTAATCAACAAGTTTTCGCGGATGAACTCCGCCGGGTAAGTGCTGTTGGCATGAATCCCTCCGACCTTTCCGGCGGCATTGACAATGAACTCCGGCCTTTCGTTCCGAATAAAATCATCCACTGCGACTTGATCACAAAGATCGAGATCTGCCCGCGATTTCGTGACAACCTGCCAATCGTTGGCCGATGATGACAAGGCCCGCAGAATGGCCGAGCCAACCATTCCCCCATGACCACTGACAAAGATCCGAACCATCAGGCAAGATCGACATCGGCCAAGGTCCTTTCCCGCTCGGCCAACTTCATGTCGGACTCGACCATGATGGAAACCAATTCTTTGAAGGTGACCTTGGGCTCCCAGTTCAACTTTTCCTTGGCCTTGGATGCGTTGCCGATCAAAAGGTCCACCTCGGCAGGGCGTTCGTATTTCTTGTCGAACCCAACATATTCTTTCCAATCCAAATCAAGGCAGGAAAAGGACTCCTCCAAGAACTCACGCACCGTGTGCGTTTCATTGGTGGCTATGACATAATCATCCGGTTTCTCCTGCTGAAGCATAAGCCACATGGCGTCGACGTATTCCTTGGCATAACCCCAATCCCTCTTGGAATCCAAATTGCCCAGGATAAGCTTTTTCTGCAAGCCAAGCTTGATTCGGGTAGCAGCTCGAGTGATTTTGCGAGTGACGAAAGTCTGCCCCCTTCGAGGCGACTCGTGGTTAAAGAGAATTCCACTACTCGCATGCAAGCCATAGGATTCCCGGTAATTCACGGTCAACCAATGAGCATAAACCTTGGCGCACGCATAAGGTGAACGGGGCCAAAAAGGTGTGGTCTCGACTTGAGGCACTTCCTGAACCTTACCATACATTTCAGAGGAAGAAGCCTGATAATATCGAACTTTTTCAACCAAGCCGGCCTCGCGAACCGCCTCGAGAATGCGGACGGCACCTACTCCGGTTACATCGCCCGTATATTCCGGAATATCGAAAGATACTCGAACATGGCTTTGTGCACCCAAATTGTAAATCTCATCAGGTTGCAAATCGTACAACAACTTTACCAACTGCACCGCATCCGCAAGGTCTCCGTAATGAAGATACAAATTGGTATCATCAACCAATGGATCCTTGTAAAGATGGTCCAGACGATCGGTATTGAAAGTCGAAGCTCTACGAACGATTCCATGAACCTCATAGCCTTTTTCAAGTAACAGTTCCGCCAAATAGGAACCATCCTGCCCGGTTATTCCGGTAACGAGTGCTTTTTTCATATGGGTAGAACAATATTTTAAAAAAACGATCTCGTAAAGAATGCAAATTACGGTTTGAAGGGCATGCTCAACGGCATTGACACGAAGCCCTCATTCTTGCATTTTGTGTTTTGAAGTCGGGGGATTAGCTCAGTTGGTTAGAGCGCATGCATGACACGCATGAGGTCACTGGTTCGACTCCAGTATCTCCCACCACTTCTAAAATAGCGGGAAACCCCTTGAACTAGCTGATTCATAGGCGATTTACTCCATCTTTCCCATTGTCTCCATATTGACCTCGATGCCCCGAATACCCGCGATATTTCGCGAAAAACTGCACTGAGATTCATCTATGGTGGGTCAATGAAGTTCTCGTTTCCCAAGAAAGACGGCCCCGTCAAAGGGAGGAAGGCTCCTTGGCAACTGAATCTTTCCCATGAAGGGAAGATGTGTCGAAAGGTTTTCTTGACAGCCTCGTCATAGAGAGTGGTCCTCATAAGGAGAGTGACGCAATACGGGAAGAACCAGAGGCTACACCCAACCATCAGCAGGGCGACGAACATAGCGGCAAGTAACTTCTTCATCCCTCCATCCAATACCAGCCGCAGTTCAGGTCAAGCGGGGGTTTTGAGAAGTACAGGGACGCTTTTGGGGTGGTTTAGTCTTCGATCAATTTGCCGTCCCTGTAGGTCTGGCGACGATCTTCCGTCCCCGTCTCAGAGCACTTGCCCAACGGTCACCCAGTTCTGTCCGTCGGTGCAGGCCAAGTCACTGGTCGTTATGCTCCCTTGGGCGATGTAGTCCCGCAATTGCTCGGTCGTGTAAGGCCCGTACTGCTGACCACCCCTGCTGACATAGATCATGCTGTGGGGGGCGGGGGGGCGGGACTGACCAGCTCCCCGCCGGCCTATGCGTTTCTTCTTGGTCTTTTCCCGTGCCTGTTGCAACACCCTTGAAGTAGCGGCCAGAATATCTTCGATGTTTTTGCTGTTTTTCCCCATGTCGAATGCGCCTCCAAACATGACGCCCGTCTTGGGGGTGGAAGTAATTTGCACTTTGGTCTTGTTAGGACCGATTTCCTGCAATTGGATGGGAATGTTTTCACCCCATGAAAACATGCTGACCCCAGCTTTCACCACTATCCTGCCAAGCAGTGGATCTGCATTCTCGACCGTCATCCCCTGAATGGAGGGAATGGCCTGGCGCAACGCCCGGTAGACCAGATCCTTGGACAGAGGAAATTCACATTCCCCGTTGTGATCTAAAAACGCCATGGCCCAAACCTGTTCAGTTCAATAACCTCGGACTTCGCCAAAACAGTTGCTCATGACACAACCCTAGTCCCAACCCGCAGGAGGTCAACCCATCAATGGATTCGCATCCAAACGGTGAGATGGGGTTTATATTAAGCTTGAGGGTGGGAGAGGTACGAGAAGTATCGGGACGCCTTCGGGCTGCTTTAGTCAGCGACTCGTTCGCCGTAGCGGTTGTAGGTGGTGCGATAAATTTCCGTCCCGTTACGGTTGTAGTAGATCCAAACCCCGCTTCTATTTCCTTCTTTATAGTATCCTGCGCACTCTAGTCGCCCGTTCTCAAATAGTTGAACAAAAGGCCCGTCCAACTTGCCGTCCTTGTAGAATGAATACGAAACAATGACACCTGATTGAGATGTGTGTTTAGCACAGCCTGTGAAGCGGATTGGCCGCTTTCTTAAATCAACTGCATTTGTGATTATCTTTCTGGCCAAGCCTGTAAAATTCCCAGCCATAATCTGCTCCTCGACTCGTTTTCTTTCCTCCTCCACCCGAATCATTGCCAGCCTCCGTTCTTCCTCTGCTTTTCTAGCCATCTCTTCTTTTCGCGTCCTCTCCTCTTCCAGCCTGAAAGCATATCAAAACCTATTACTCGTTTTCTGACCGATTTTTCGAGGATAATCATAAGGTGTTGTACGGTAGGTATATCCGTAGGAAGTGGAGGTTTTTTACTCACTTCCAGAGTCGTGCTTATCCCTAATTTTTCATTTTCCTAAAAACGACGAAAACCGAAGTCGTTGCTTTTCCCTCTTTTCGGCGTTTGGGGGAAATGGCGGACTTTTCTGGATTCATCGGATTCCGTTCGCAGGTTCGTTCGTTTCTTCGTTCGCTCGTTCGTTTTGTCGAGTAGGGTTGAGCGGTTCGAGCGTTTGTTAAATAGGGAGGGTGAGGAAGCTAATGAGTCCCCGTCGACGCTCTTGACGCCATTGGGCGGTTGGGTGCATGGCGAAAAGCAAAGGCGATGCTTCGCCAGCAGCCCTTTACGAGGAGACGACGCCAATTCCTTGGCGGCGGCTTCATAGAGTTGCTCGTCTCATTCCCATTATCCAAACTGGAAGCAAGGCAATAAGACAAGTTCGCCGATACGGTGCCCCTCGTGGTGAACGCGTTTCCTTTTTAGACATAGTCTTGTCGTTTGCCTGGGCTTTAGAGAATCGAAAAATCAAGATTGCTTCGAGCGAAGGGAGTAAGATCGAGAGGTAATTCAAAAACCATAAACTCCATGTTATCCACTAAAGTGACGCACGATGACACGATTTGCTTTTTACACTCGAAGGAAAAGGGTACTGCACATCCACTCGGCACCCAAAACCAATGGCACCGGATCAACGGTTCATTCACCGCGTGACAGTGACTGAAAACCATCTTTGAACAGAAGGTTTTTTTTATAGTCAATTCATTGTTTTCAATGATTTCAAAACAATGTATTCGTATGGCTTTTCGCCTTACTAATCAAAATAAAAGGATGAAACAAAAGATTCCTAAGACAGTTTTACAACAATTTAAAATCGTTTTCCTTTGTT
>Ga0315321_10000280_pt1 | contig 36264 bp, 23 predicted proteins | sample M180m21515metaG_FD_203464 | JGI IMG/M metagenome (GOLD analysis project Ga0315321, IMG submission 203464) | Ammonia-oxidizing marine archaeal communities from Monterey Bay, California, United States - M1 80m 21515 | ecosystem: Environmental > Aquatic > Marine > Intertidal zone | place: USA... | reverse complement strand
AGGAATTCCTAGGAATTCCTCGAAGAAGTCGAAGGTCCACGACGGTCCTGCGTTGGATCGCCGGCGCGCAACCGCGCTTGCTGTCAAGAGGTCCACATGCTGCTGCTGAATTTCGTGCTGCCCACCATCTTCGCCGTCACGACCGCTGCTGAAGCCGCCCCCCGTCCCGAACAGGTCCACCTCCAGCTGCAAACTGGCGTACTCAGCCGCGAGGCCCTGCGCGTCGAAGAAGGCGACCACGAACGGACCACCACCCAGCTCGGCCCCGGTGCAGGTGGCGTGGGTCTGTCGGGCGGCTACCTCTTCCGACCACACTCCGAGCTCGGCGCCCGACTTGAGATGGCCCGGTCCACGATCGATGATGGCGTGAGCGACCAAAGTCAGGGTCAGCTTCGCCTCGCGGCCACCTACACCCACTACTTTCGAGTCGACGGCCCGGTACACGTGGCGGCCACCGGGATGGCGGGCCTCGACCGGAGCAATTTTGACGGACTTGCCCAGACCCGCTCCCCTTTTGTTGGCCTCGGAGGCTCGGTCCACTGGTTTGCGAGTCCCCGTACTTCCTTGAGCGGCGGACTCGAGCTTACCCGCACTCTCGGAGGTCGCTTCGAAGAAGACGGGATGCTGGGATCCAGTCGGTTCAGCGCCACCGACCTCGCCGCGGTGGCCGGGATGAATTTCTACCTGGGGGGACCTTCAGCGAAAAAAAACGGCGTCGCTCGCGCGCGTCAACGCTGACCGATGCCCGGTTCTCGCAGATTCCAAGTAGAAATCTCCGCCAGAGACCGATACCTTCTCTCGCCGCCGCCAGTTGACCCGACATGATGTCGCCGGTCTGCCAACGCTGCTTGGGTGCCCCCCGCAGGCACCGACGGCCAACGACCACATGATTCCGAAGACATAGATGTCGACGTCTTCTTGGGAGATACCATCGGCGATCTTGAGCGAGGCGATTCGCACTGGAGGAGCTTCCGGAGCTGGCTCGGTCGACCGAGCGCCTGGGGTGGCATGGCTCTGCTGGTCGCCGTAACGATGGCGCTGGTCGTGCTCCCGCCGGCGCCCGACTATTCATCTGCATGGCGCAACGGAGCCGCCCAGATGAGGGGAGAGCGCTCCCAGCTGGGCACCTACGAAGTCACAAACGTGGCAAAGCTAGTGATGCGTCCGGGCGCCGCCGGTGGCTTCGCGCGGCCACAAGTGAGGGTCTGGATGGGCCGAAAAGGGGGCAATCTTGTGCCCGCTGAAGGCGTGCGGCTGCGTCAGGGGACCACTGGCGCGATTCGCGTGTCGCTGCCCATCACAGAGGAGATGGGCGCGGGCACCCACACGGTGGTGGTGTTGCTCGGCAAGGACTTGAGCTGGGCAGACCCGAGCCTGCCGGCATGGTGGTGGTCCCGCGTTGACACCGAGCTGGTGGTCGTGGAGGACCCGTGAGCCGACGGCTCTGTGCCCTCACCCTCGCGGCCAAGCGTCAACTCTCAACCTCTGCCGCTAAGAACGACGGCTTTGGAATCAGCAGCGCAAAGACAGCGACAGGCCAGCAGACTCTGTGCAATAGTCCTGCGGCTTCAGCCAGCACCTGAGTGTCGGCCACAATCAGTACAACGACTTAAGGAGACCCCCGATGCGTGCACGCACCCTGTTGGCCTTGGCTGGCATTCTGGCCCTGACAGCCTGTGAAGGCGACTCTGGAAAGGATGGTGCAGCTGGCACCATCGGCACAGACGGCGCAGCGGGAGCTGCGGGCGCAGATGGTGCCAGTGGCGACAACGGTGCCGACGGAGAAGCCGGCACTGCTGGCGAAGCCGGTTTGAGTGCCGGCGACCTCGACGAGGATGGCGATGGTATCAGTGCTCTCGACGACTGCGACGACAACGACGCAGCGGTCGGCGAGGCCAGTGAGCTGTACCTTGACTACGACGGCGACGGCTACGGCGACCCCATCATTACGCAGATCAGCTGCTACGAGCCCGCCGGCTGGGTCTCCGATAACACCGACTGCGACGACCTCGACAGTGCTGTCAACCCGGCCGGCATCGAGATCTGCAACGACGGTGTCGACGACAATTGCGATGGCTTGGCCGACGACGACGACCCCTCCACAGACCTCTCCACCGGCACCGAGTATTGGTCCGACTTTGACGGCGACGGCTACGGCGACGACGAGCTGGCACTCATCGAGGCCTGCACCCTCTACTCCGGCCTCGCAGACACAGGCGCGGACTGCGATGACACCGACCCCGCGGTCAATCCCGGAGCCGAAGAGATCTGCAACAACGGCATCGACGACAACTGCAACGACTCCTCCGATGCCTGTACGCTCGACGCCGAGCTCGACCTCGAAGACGCAGACGTCTCCCTCAGTGGCGATGCCAGCTACGACTACTTCGGCCGCGACTTGGCAGTCGGTGACCTGGATGGCGACGGCATCGACGACCTTGTGGTCGCCGCGTACGCGAACGACGACCAGGCCTCAAGCGGTGGCAGTACCTACGTGTTCATGGGCAGCACCACCGCAGCCAACATGACCACCGCCTCCAGCCAGATCTCCCACACGTCGTCCTACAGCTACCTCGGATGGGACGTGGCAGCGATCGACTTCGACAGCGACGGCTACGACGATGTCGTCACTTCCGCTTACGGCCGAGATTCAGCCTACTTGTACTACGGCTCGGCGACCGGCCTGAGCGGGAGCATGTCCCAGATCGACGCAGACATCACCATGACCGGTACCGCTGGCTACTACTTCGGCTACGACCTCGAGAACGTGGGCGACGTGGATGGGGATGGCACGGCCGATCTGTTGATCGCCGACTACGGCTCCTACTCCTACACCAGCTACATTTACATCCTTGCCGGTTCAGCATCCGCAAGCAGCTCGCTTGACGTCGACGGCGGAGACTACATGTTCCGCGTGAGGAGCAACTCAGGCGACCTAGGCGACTACTTGGGTGCACGCGATTCAGCCGCTGGTGGCGACTTCGACGGGGATGGCTACTCCGACATCGCGATGGGCGAGAACAGCAACGACGACGCCGGGTCGAGCTACGGCAAGGTCTATGTGTTCATGGGGAGCTCGAGCGCCACGGGTGATTGGTACGCCGACGACGGCGACACCATCATCAGCACCAACAACGCCCCAAGCTACGGCTACTTCGGCTACTCAGTCAGCGCTGCCTCCGACCACAATGGTGATGGCTACGATGAGCTGTTGGTGGGTGCCTACTACATGCCAAATAGCAGCGGTACTCGAACAGGCGAAAGTTACGCCTACTTCGGCGCAGCGACAGGTTGGGCGAGTGCCATCGAACATGACACCGCCGACCTTGTCGTCGAGGGCCAGAACAGTAGCGACTACTTGGGATACCAAGTCCAAGGTCTTGGAGACCTGAACAGCGATGGACTCGCAGAGCTGAGCTTTGGCGCCCGATACTACGACCACACAACCGGGCTCTACTCCTCAAGTGGCGGCTCATTTGTGTTCTTCAGTGACACCAGCGCAGCGGGCGGCGTCTTCACCGCAGAAGACGCCGACGTCATCGTGCAGGCGACGACCTCGTCGGCCTATGCGGGCATGCAGTCCGGCTCCGGCGACTTCAACGGAAGCGGCTCCACGGACATCGCGGTCAGTGCTGAGGGCTACTCTAGCACCACCGGCATGGTGGGCATCTTCTTCGGTCAGGGCATCTGAGCCCCGCAACACAGAATTCTGGAGACACAATGAACACTCGAATCTGGATGGTGCTGGCGGTGCTTTCTGCCAGCTCACTCGCAGCCTGCGATGAAGGGGCTGCGGGCAAGGACGGCACTGCGGGCGCGGATGGGACGACCGGTGCGGATGGGGCGACCGGCGCCGACGGAACCAACGGCGAAGACGGCACCAGCGGCGCAGACGGCGCAGACGGCGCAGATGCCAGCTCCGACGCAGACGGGGACGGCATCCACTGGAATATGGACTGCGACGACACCGACGCCGCGGTGGGCGAACCCACCCTCTACTGGATGGACCGCGACGGCGACGGCTACGGCCATGTCGGCGTGGAAAACTATCTGTGCGAGCCGCAAACAGGCTGGGTCGACAACAGCGACGATTGCGACGACCTAGAAGCCGATGTCAGCCCCGTAGGCCTTGAGATCTGCGACGCGATCGACAACAACTGCGACGGCCTGATCGACGACGACGACACCACTGTCGATGCAACCACCGGCTGGGAGTACTACGTCGACTCCGACGGCGACGGCTACGGCGACGACGACACCACGCAGTGGGCCTGCAGCGAGCTTTCTGGTCTCTCCACCCTCGCGGGCGACTGCAACGACACCACCACGGCGGTCGGTCCCGATGTCGAAGAAATCTGCGGCAACGGAATCGACGACAACTGCAATGACAGCGCAGACCAGTGCGGCATCGACAACGACTCGGAGCCCGACGCCACCTGGAACCACAGCGATGGCAACGACTCCCTCGGCGAGAACTTGGCCGTTATCGGCGACTTCAACGGTGACGGCTACGAAGACCTCATCGCAGGCGCGCCCTCTGCGGACGGCGACGACTACTTCGCTGGGGAAGCCTACGTGCTCTACGGTGCCGCCACCATAAGTGACGGCGACGTCGAAGACGGCACCGGGTGGCATGGCGAAGAGTACTACGGTAACTTTGGCTACTCGGTCGGTGGCGCGGGCGACGTCAACGGAGATGGCTACGACGACGTGATCGTGGGCACCTCGAACGACGGCGGTGTGTTCCTCTTCTACGGCGGCACCTCCGTGGCAAGTGGCAACACCTCCGATACCGCCGATGTCTCCCTCATGGCCTACAACGGCGACGACTTCGGCGAAGGTGTGTTCGGTCTTACCGACCTCAACGCCGACGGCTACGACGAGTTCGCGGTCAGCGAGCGCTACTGCGGCCCCTCCTCTTCTTCCTACCAGTCCGGCTGTGTGCACATCTACATGGGCAGCGCAAGCCTCGCTGCGTCACTCGACGACGACGACGCTGCGATGAAGTTTCAGGGTGGCTATGAAAACTACGAGTACTTCGGCGTGTTTCATTCCACGACCGAGGTGGGCGACTGGAACGCCGATGGCATCACCGACATCGTGTTCGGTGCCTACTCAGACGACGACGCGGGAAGCAATGCGGGCGCGGCCTATGTGTTCGACGGGCCCCTCACCGCCTACGCTGGCTTGACCACCGACAGCTCCTCCGCCGACGCCACCCTTAGTGGGTCAAGCAGCTACGAATACTTCGGCTGGGACATCGCTACTGACGGCGACTTGAACAACGACGGCTACGACGACCTCGCGGTGGGGGCCTACTACAGCTCTCAAGGAGAGTCCTACGGGGGAGCCGCCTACGTGTTCTTCGGCTCCACAAGTGGCCTGCCGGCCACCGAGGACAGCGAAAACGCCGACATGATCATCTACGGCGAGACGACCTCCGAATATCTCGGACGGAGTGTGGCTTTCGGGGACTTCGATGGAAACGGGTCCGATGACTTCGCCATTGGCGGTAGTGGCGGCCCATCATCCATCGGCCAAGTGCTGCTCTTCACCAGCAACACGTCCGGCTCTTTTGTGACCGCCGACGCAGACGTCCACCTCTCCGGCGATTCGACCTACGAAGCCTTCGGCTCCGACATCAAAGCGCTCGACAGCAACAACGATGGCATCGACGACCTCGCTATCGGGGCCGACGGTTCAGATGAAGTCCGGTTGTTCCTCGGTTCCGGCTGGTGAGATTCCCGGGTGGGGTCGGGACCGGCCCTGTCCTTCTACAGAGCTTTTTCGGACCCGACGGGTCTTCTGGCGGCTGGTCCGCCACACTGACATTTTGGAGACAGCATGAGAGCCCAGATCCTGCTCAGCCTCCTCGCTGGCCTCAGCCTCACCGCATGTGAGGGTGTTCCTGGCAAGACAGGCACACCCGGCTCTGCCGGCGCAGATGGTGCAGACGGCGCCGCTGGCGCAGACGGCACCGCCGGTGAAGACGGCGCGGCCGGCGAAGATGGCGAAGATGGCGAAGACGGCCAGACCGCAGACACCCAAGACGCTGATGGCGACGGAGTGGTACTTGCCGACGACTGCGACGACAACGACGCGGCAGTCGGCGCAGCGCAGACGATGTACCTCGACGCCGACAGCGACGGCTACGGCACCGACTTCGTCACAGAAGTCACCTGTACTCCCGGTGGTGGCTGGGTACCCGATGGAGGAGACTGCGACGACACCGATGATGCCGTCAATCCCCTCGCAGCCGAGATCTGCAATGGCGTCGACGACGACTGCGATGCCCTCATCGACGACGACGACGACAGCGTCGACCTCACCGGTGGGGCCGAGTACTACGTCGATACCGACCTCGACGGCTACGGCGACGACGAAGAAGCCATGGTCCTCGCTTGCTCTGCCTACGAAGGCTTGGCCGATGTCGCCGGAGACTGTGACGACACGCTCGACACCGTGCACCCCGACGCCGAAGAGATCTGCGAGAACGGTCTCGACGACAACTGCAACAGCTCCGTCGACCAGTGTGGTCTACCCGCCGAGTCTGACATCGGAGACGCCGACTACACCCTCAATTACTCCGACGCCTCCAGCTCCGACTACTTCGGCAGACGCCTCGGCAGCGGCGACTTCAACGGCGACGGCTACGGCGACCTCGTTACCGGCGCCTATGGCAACGACGACAACGGCAGCAGCTCGGGCAGCGCGTTTGTGCTCTACGGCGGCACCACCATCTCCGAGTCTCCGATCGGGTCCATCTACGGTCCCAGCTCCTCGGACTACCTGGGCTACAGCATCGACAGCGCTGGCGACGTTAACAACGACGGCTACGACGACGTCGTCATTGGCGCATACGGCGAAGATGCCGCCTACCTGGTGTACGGCAGCTCCACGGCCCTCTCGTCGGACTACGAGATCACCGACGTGTACGGGGCCAAGTTTTCCGCTGACTCCACCCAGTACTACTTCGGCTACGAAGTTGCTGGAGTGGGCGACTGGGACGCCGACGGCTACGCCGACCTCGTAGTCGCAGACTACGGCGGCTACTCCTACACATCCAAGGTGTACCTGTTCACGGGATCCACCAGCGGGATGGTCGGTAGCATCAGCGCAGAGCTGTCCAGCCACCTGGAGATCGAAGACGACGAGTCAGGCTCCTATCTCGCCCAGCCCGGCTCAGTTGGCCACGGTGACTTCGATGGCGACGGCTACGCAGACCTCGGTCTGGGCGCCTACAGCGACGATTCCAACGGCAGCGCCTACGGCATGGGCTACGTCTACCATGGCCCGTTGAGCGGCAGCACCACCACCTCCTCGGCGGATACCACGATCGACACCAGCTCCGCGAGCTTGGCCGGCGCCTTCGGCTACGGCGTGTCCGGTGTGGGTGACTTCAACGACGACGGCTACGATGAGCTGGCCATGAGCGCTTACTACGAAGTCTCGTATGCAAGCCGCACCTACGTGTACTTCGGCTCCGCTTCGGGCTGGTCGTCGAGTATCGCCCACAACTCGGCTGACCTCACCATCTCCGGAACCACATCGTACGACTACTTCAGCCGACCCCAGGGTCTCGGCGACTCGAATGGCGATGGTGTCGATGACTTCGCCATCGGCGGCAGCGGATCCGACTCGGGGGGCTCGTCCTCTGGCTCCATGGCGCTGTTCTATGGTGTCAGCGGCACTGCCGGCGGCTCCTACTACATCGACGATGCCAACGCCCGAATTGACGGCGACGCTTCCTACCAGTACATCGGCTACGATGTGGCCTCCGTTGACATGACCGGAGACGGCTACCCCGAGCTCGCTGTGGGCGCCTATGGAGACAGCAGCTACGCCGGCTCGATTGGCGTATTTAAGGGCTCTGGCTACTAGACTTGTCCCCATCTATAAGCCACTTCGGCCCGCTGGTCTGTCCAGCGGGCCGACTTGTCTCTGCGGACCTCCCACTGCGCCCCATCGGCAGCACACCCCAATGGACCGCCTGCCAACAGGCGGATCTGCGCGCGATCTACCGGGATGGCGACCGTCAGCCGTGCTCAGCCGGGGCCATGGGACACCAGCTCACGATGCGGTCGAGGTCAGCGGTCAGCGGGTCATCGGCCATCTCAGTGCAGGCATCGGGGGTGCGGCCGAAGCACGCCTCACACGCGCACCACCGCTTGAGGTCCACCGGCTCCTCTCCCCCAAGCTCACAGGTGGGAGTGGCCTTCCAAAGGCGGGCGTGCAGTTCTTCGGGATCGAGCAGCCAGCTGTTGGCACGTCCTCGCGTATCGAGGGTGACCAGAGCGTCGTTCTGGGTATCCACCCACGCGGTCGCACCGCCGGCTGGGCGACGAGTCGGGGCGACCATCAAGCGACGCGGGGCAGGACCATCCAGCGCCCAGACCTCGGCTTCAGTGCCCGTCTGAACCACGAGAGTACCCTCGTCATCGGCAAAGGCACAGCTTCGAGGCACCGGACCATCGGTGACCAAGGGGGTCTCTGCACCCGACTGGGGACGCCACAGCCGCAGCGCACCTGTTGTGGAGCCGAGGGCGGCCTGCTGCCCATCCGAAGACACACACAGAGCCGTGATTCGACCCGCAGTCGTCTGCACCGAGCCGCGCGCCTCGCCGGATGCCATGTCCAGCAACACCACCTTGCCATCGGCAAAGCCCATCGCGAGCCAGCGTCCGTCGGGCCCGAAGGCCGCGCGACTCACGTTGGCCGTGGCCACCTCAAGAGGCTCGGGGCGGGCATCGGGGCGGTCGAGCGCCATACGCGCGACGCCCTGCGTACCATCGCGCACCAACAGCGTGTCGAGCTGCGGGGAGACGTCCAGCACTGCGCCGGGGAGGCTCCGGGTCCAGCTCTGCTCATCGCGGCTGGCACGCACATGGAGACTCTCTTCGGCATCCACGGCCACCATCCGGTCGCCAGTCGCGGACACCCGCAGCATCCGCATAGGTCCGGGTGCGGGGCCCAGATCCACCGGTTCTGCAGTAGCGTCGAGTCCGGCAGCCACGAAGCGGCCGGTCACGGTCACGCCGCCGACCACTTCACCGCCCGGTCCAAACACCAAGGGGTCAGCGCCCATCAGTGCACGAGGAGGATGGGCCACCAGCACGGGGGACTCGGCCTGACGCCGCCAAATCCGCACCGACCCATCCACACTGGAGGTCGCCAGCCACAGGCCGTCGGGGCTCTGTCGAACCTCGCGCACCGGACCGTGGTGACCGCGGTACTCGGTGGTGGAAATACCCGTTTCGACATCTATTTCAGCGACCGCGCCATCCGTGGCACGCAGGAGGAGTGTGCCTCCTTCCCCTGCCGCCAGAGCCGTCGCTCGGCCGTCGAGCTCCGGGCTCTCCCGCTGGGCCCGCCGACTGGAGACCGCCACCGAGCGCACCTTGTGCACTCCTGACTCTCGCTCCAGATAGTCCACCGCGATGTGCCGCCCGTCGGGGCTGAAGACCGCTGCGTCGACCCGAACCGATGCCGGGGTGCGAGTGGAACCGGTCCCCCGGACCAAGTCGATGATGCGAAGGGTACCGTCACCCAAGGCGAGCAGATGGGTACCGCCGCGATTGAGATGGAACCGCCGCAGACCTGAGAGTCGAAGTGTGGTCGGCTTGCGTCGCCCAGCACTGTAGAGAAAGATTTGGCCCCCCTCTGTGCCGATGGCCCAGCGCTCTCCGTCGCCCGACACGACCGCACAACACGGGGCATCCTCGGCACCGGTGCGGGGAGAGGGAAGGCGTGCGGTCTGCACGTCGGTGCCGTCGATGGCATGAACCTGTACCTGTTCACCCCACGCCCGAACCACATGAGTACCCTTGGGCGAAAAGGCCGCCACCACACCCGCATCGCCGTCCACAGCCGAGGCCACATCCGTAGAGGCACCTCCGTCGACCGGCCAAGCCTGAACCCGACCCGACCGCGTGACCGTGACAACCTTGGCACCGTTGGGCGAGAAGCGGGCCGCCACAAAGCCGCCGTCGCCCGCGGGAGGCCGCAGCGTGTGAGGCGCTTCTGTGCTCTGGGGACGCATCAGCCGGAGCGAGCCATCGACTCGAATCAGGATGTGGCTGCTGTCTGGGCTGAAGGCCAGCTGCTGGACATTGCCACCATCGAAGCGAAGAACCCGCTCCGCCTGTGGAGACTGCAGGGCCAGGTTGGCCGCAGAGGCCCAGCCGGCAGGCCGAAGCATCGATGGAATCTGCCGCAGCAACACCGCTGCTGTAGTGGGGTCATGGGACACCCGCTGGGCTTCATCAAAGCGCTCGCGGGCTTGATGACGCTGATGGGATTGCTGTCCCCACCAGCCAAACAACCCTGCGCCCGCGGCTGAGAAGAGCAACAGTGCTGCCACCCAGGCCAGACCGCGCGACTTGGGCCGCCGCTGGACCTGCCTGCCAGAGATGGGCCCCCGCGCTTGGGTCTGCACCGGGATGGTGAAGCCCGGCCAGTGCTCGCAGAACTCGGACACACACAACAGCAACCAGGACGAGCCGTCGGTGCGACGCAGGGTGACGATCGACGCCGCCTGGAGGTCGCTGAGAACCCGGTCAAAGCGGGCACGCGCTGCCGAGCCTGACGGACGTACCGTCGACAGCTCAAGCGGCACGGCTGCCCCGGTCTGGGGGTCTCGCAACCCGCGCAGCAGCTCGGCACCGAGCTTGCGATGGTCGTCGGTGGGAAGCGCCGCAGCCACCCGACGAGCCAGCACGCCAAAGGGGTCGGCCAACAAGTCCAGAGGACCAGGGGGCGGGGTCTCGGTCGGCTCAAAGCCACCGGCTTCGACCACCCCACTGCCCACCACGCCAGCCCGACGGGCCCGCCAGCCAAGGTCGAGCGCGAGGCTGACTTCGCGGAGGCTGCCGGGGCGCTGAGCCGCAGCCCGCATGATCTGGTCAGCAAACCGTGGGTCGACCACCAGTTCCAACATGAGCGCCGGCCGATCGATGATCTCGCGGATGGCTCGTGGTCCCGGCTCGGTGATGAAGAGCCGGTGCCGATCGTCGTAGGCGAGGTTCTCGAGGCTCGCGCCCATGTCGTCGACAATGATGCGCCCACAAGCTGCCAGGTGGTCGACCGCCACCACGATGACCACACTCACTCGGGAGGTTCCCGACGCCGCTAGGCGCCACAAGCGATTGACGAGATGGCGCGCAGTGCCCGCCGTCTCAGGAGTGTGCAGCAGAGGGTCGAGGGGGTCGAGCACCACCAGCGACGGAGCCCCATCGGACCGCGGATTGCCGAGCGCTTCGTCCAGCTGGGCGAGCGGGGCCACCCGAGGGTCGATGCGATGCAGGCGAAGCAGCGGCTCGCGCTCCCGCATCGACGCGTAGAGACCCGCTTCCACCAGCGACGAGCGACCGGAGTGGGGTGCGCCAGCCACCACCACAAACCGGGGCCGGCCCTGTGTGGTGAGCGATGTGAGCAGGTCGACCAGCCGCCGGGTCTCCGTGGCGCGGCCGAAGAAGCGCGCGGCGTCGGAGGGTCCGTAGGGGGCGAGTCCTTGGTAGGGCGCGAACACAAACGGACGCACCGAGGTGGTGGCCCCTGGCACCTGGAAGAGCTGGAGGCTGGCGGCATCCGCGACCAAGCCATCCGAGTGGAGCCGGGCGACCGCATGCCGAAGCGCCCGCTGGATCGACATCGCCTGGCCGACCAGAGCGTCGTGGAGTCGGGCCACAAAGGGCAGCACAGCCTCGGAAGACAGTGGCACTCGGGCCGCGACCACCGCCGAGATTCCCGCCCGGTGTAGTGCCTCAGCGACGGCCAGCGGACGGCACGAGGGCTCCCCTGTCAGCGTGAGAACCACCACCCGGAGCGTGTCGGCGGACCTTGTAAGAGCTGCGCTGAAAAGGTCGATATCGACCCACTCGCCGCCGCCTCCCTGCCCACCCATCCGCACCTGGACGCGCCCGTCGCGCTGCTCGACCTGACTCACGAGGTGGAGCATGCTGACTGGGCGCCCGCGTTGTGCACCGGCTTGGAGCGCTTCGGCAAGGCCGGTCAAGCTGGGCGAAGTGAGCAGCTCCTGCGAGGGGCGCGCGGACACTCCCGCGACGGTGCCCCGAAGAGCGGCCTGCCTACCGAGCCCGCCACCACAGGCCACCAGCAGCAAGCGACCGCCATCGGGGTGGTCGGTGACCTTCGCCGGTCGTACCCCTGCGCCAGGCAGGGAGTAGGCGATGGGTTTGTCGAGCAGCTGCCCCAGCGACACGCCGCCATCGCCCACCGGCAGGGCTTCCCATGGCAACGACAAGATCTCCGGAGAATCGGACACGAGGGAGAGCTGGATCGCCTGGCCTTGCTGGTGGGCTTCTCGAATTCGCACCGCTTCACGGGGCCAGCCAGTGGACGAGACGAGGCGCAACAAACGCTTTCCGAGGCGCTTGAGCACCGCCGTGGACTCCCGCCCGTTGGCCAGGTGCTCCACGTCGCCACGCCACCCATCCTCCCAGCGCATGCGCACGGGATGCACCGCACCACCACCACAGCGGACCGCGAACCACTTCTGGCTCGGCGTGCTTCCGCCAGAGCCCACGGCACGCACTTCGAGCTGAATCTGCAGAGGGGACATGTCCACTTCAGGAAAGTTCGACCGACTCAAGAACGGCTGGAACATAGAAACGCCGTCCACGGTCTAGACTATACGAAATACGAACGGCCAAGGCACGATCCACACCGGTTCCCAACGTTCCACGCCATGGCTTGTCACGTCAAGAGTCGCAGACCACGCGAGCCCTCACCCACTGCGACTGTGAAACACTGGCGTTCCACAGGCTCTGCGGATCCGCACCCCGCCACCCATTTAGTTGGCGCTCCAGTCGACCAGAATACGCGTGTGGTCACGATCTGACTGCAAGTGCGCAAACCGGTCTGATGCGGGGGACCACAGCATCTCGCCCGACTCCGAGCGCAAGACTGGCTTGAAGGCCACCACATCACCGTCCAAAAGGTCGACCCGGACTTCCCACGATCCCGGCTCGGAGGCGGCCGTGGCCTGGATGGCGCGAGTCGGATCCCAGCCACCAAGCTCAGGATGGGCGCCCACAACGCCAAGCTGCCCCCCTTCCGGCACACCTCGAACCTCCACGGTCAGGCTGTGCGGATCCGGCTCAACCAAGTCATCGGTGAGGTCTCCAGACACCCGACCCAAGCTGACCCGAACGGTCCAATCTGAGACCGCAACCGCTGGATCCGAGTCGACCTCGGTGCCGTCCCACCGATTAGGGCTCGCCAGCGTCTCCGAAAACAGCCAGCCGAGGCCGGGCGCCTCGCTGCCATGCCGCCCAGTGCGCACCCACACCCTCTCCTGCACATCGAGCTGCCAAGGCAAGGCCGTGGGCGTCCAAGCTCCCCCGGTCTGGTGCCGTCTTAGATCTACTACTGCGACGTCTGCGCCCGCGCGTCGCACGACTCGGAGCGCAGACGGAGAGGCCTCGACCACCCGCGAGTCTCCCGCGAACAAGGCGGGGTGTCGCGCCCGAAGGTCCTGGAGCATGCTCACCGCCGGTCCCCGAGTCCCCACATCCGCCCAGGGCAGGCTTGGCCGATTTGCGGGTTCCTCTCCGCCGGCCACCAGAGCCTCGGTGCCCCAGCTCAGGCATGGCGTTCCCCGAGTGGCGAACAACAGCAGCAGCGCAGCATCCACACGTGCCCGTCCCACTGCATCGCCCCCCTCCGCACCACAGACATGGGTGATGCGCGGCAGGTCGTGGTTGTCCAGAAAGGTGACCCGGGCATCGGCGGGGGGCCCGTGGCGGTCAAGCGAAAGCGTGGCACCCAGGCGCCGAGGGTCGGCCCCTCGGCAGGCCACATCCACAAGCGCATAGTGCATTGAAAAGTCGAAGATAGCGTCAAAACCACCGTCTTGGACAGTTTTAGCCAGCGCGAGTGGGTCGCCCGTGAAGTCCTCGGCGAGGGTCCACACACCCCCCGGGTTGCCCCGAGACTCGGCATGGGCGTCAAGCTCCTGGTTCATGCTCGCCAGGAAGCTGCGCGGCATGTGGCCCACCGCGTCGATCCGCATCCCATCGAGGCCCGCCCGGTCAATCCACGCCATCGCCGCATCGCGCAGCCACGCATGCACCCGAGGGTCTTCCTGGGCGAGGTCGGGCAGTCCATGCACCCGGCCCTCCACCCGCTGCACCGGGTCGTCCCAGTCGGTGATGTCGCCTGTCTCGTGAAACCAGTCAGGATGCTGAAGCAGCGCGGGCGCCTCATAGTCGGTGTGGTTCCAGACCATGTCCACCACCAGCCGCATCCCCCGCGAGTGCAGCGCGTCCGACAGCGCCCTCAGCTCCTTGACCGTGCCGAAGCGCGGCTCCAGACGCCAGGGGTCCTGCAGCCAGTAGCCGTGGAAAGCACCCCACTCGCCGACCTTTTCATCGCGGGCATCGGTAACCGGCGTGAGCCAGATAGTGCGCACACCCAGCGCTTGGAGGTGGTCGAGGCGCGCCATCACTCCCGCAAGGTCGCCGCCATGCCAGCCATGGGGGTCCGCCACGTCGATGGCATGGTCGTTGGAGGGGTCGCCGTTGTCGAAGCGGTCCACCATCACAAGGTAGACGAGGTCTGCTTCGGCCGGCTCAGCAAGCGCCACCGGGCGGGCGCTCGACACCGGACGCACCCCATGGGGACTGCAGCCCACCAAGCCTACCCAGCCTGCAAGCGGCGCCCACCTCTTCATCCTTGCGCGCGCACCCAGTCGTCGAGGAGACGAGAAGCGGCCCGCTCAATGGTGAGGCCGGCTTCGGAAGCGGCGTCGGCCTCGCGCTGATGGAGAAACTGTAGAAAGACCGCTGTGTCGACCTCGCGGCGAAGAGCGTCTTCGGCTGCACCCACCGCTGCGATGGACAGAGTGGCCCGCACAGTCCAGCGCAAGCGACCTTGGATCTGAGTGTCGTAGAAGGCGGCGACCTCCACGAGCATCACCGCATCGGCCCCCGCAGCGTTGTCGGACAGCCACGCCACCCGTCGACTCGAGTCGCGCTGCCGCACCATCGGGGCCTTCAGCTCGCCGGGCGCCAGGGAGTCCACCGAAAAACCACGCGCCTCAAGGGCACGCGTGAGCCGGCGGTCCACCCCTTCTGGAAGCCCGGAAACGCCGTCATCATGACCACTGAGAACACCCGCAAACCGTAGCTTCACAGCCTCTTCGAGGGTCACAGGGGGAGACTTGGGGATGCAGGCCACGGCACTCATTGCGAGCAGACCAGCGACCACCTGACGGCGATGAAGTGCAGGCATCAGAACCACGCCTCCGTCTCGAGCGACAGCACGTGGTGCCAGTGCTGCTCGACGTTGCCGAAGGCGTTGTACTGGTCGATGGTGTCGACGTAGCTGTTGCCAAAGGCGTTGTTCTGGTTGGAGTACTGGGCGCCGTACAGGAATCGGAGCGACGGCCGCGAGTAAATGCCCTTGCCGAGCGGATTCAGCACTACGCCGGCCTTGCCCTGCCATGTGTGGCGGGTGTCGGTGTCGCCGTATTCGAGACCCCGAGCGTCGGGCAAGCCGCCGGTGTTGGCGAACAGGGAGTCCTGGTGTTCGCGGTAGGCGTTGCCGTTTTCGCTGACCTCTTTGGCGAGCGAGGTCTCGGCGAGCCAGTGCACGGTGTCGGTGATGTAGACCTGACCGCGGAAGACGGTGGACATGTAGGTGCGGGCGTGATCGGTGGGTAACAGTGCGTTGTCGCCGTCTTTGTGGCGACCGTAGAGCCCGCCCCAGGCGACGTCAAAGCGCCCTGGAATCACCCGAAGCTGCAGCTCGTCGCCGACGACGAACACGGTGCGCTCATCGGTGAAGTCGTGAACGTAAAGGGTGTACTCCTCGCCCTCGTACAGCTCGGTGGTGGCGTGCTGGGGGTGGACCTTTTCAACCGAGCAGAACAGGTTGTTCCAGATGACGGGTCCGTAGCCGCCAGTGCCCACGTAGCCGACGAGCTTGTGGCTCTTGGCGTCGGTGGACTCGGGGTCGGGGAATTCGATCTCGCGGTTGGGATTCTGCTCCATCCAGGTCTGCACCGCCTCGCCGCGCAGCCACGACTCCATCGTGATGCCCGGCGAGTGGTGGGGCGCGTTGATGTTGCCCTCACCAGCCGGCTCGTAGCGGTACATGCCGCCGCCGCCAACCTCGAGCTGGTCGAGGATGCGCACCCGGAAGAGGGTGCCGGGTGTGAGCACGGTGGAGTAGGCCTGGGGATCGAGGAAGAAGCCCGAGTCCCCGAAGCCTACAAGCCACTCGAAGCGCGGACGCTCCCACAGAGCGCTCGCACCCACCGTCTCGAAGAAGATCTGGGCGGGCCGCATGTCGTAAAGGCCGAGGTCACCGAGGAAGCGGTCGAGGGTACCCACCTGCCAGGTGACATCGGGCAGCAGCACATTCCCACCCCGCACATACAGCTGCGAGGTGATGAAGCCAGCCAGCGAGCCATCGGTGCTCGCGCGCGAGATGGCGCCGCCTTCGACCCGAAAGTGGAGGTCGGTCCACGGCTCTCTCGACTGGGGCTCGCGCTCGATGATGTCGTAGTCGAGCTCGACCATCGCGTAAGGCCCCTCGTTGAGGAGGCGACCATAGAGGTTCCAGTAGCCGAGCGTGGCGCCGGCACCTTGGAAGTCGGGACGTGCGCCCACCCGAACATAGCCGGTGACCTGCGCGTCCCCGGCGTGGGCAGGCGACGCAGACACAAGCGCAGCAGTGAGAACCGACAGGAGCACGGCGGGGCCCGGGAAGATGAGGCCGAAGCCCGTATCCCGGCGGAAAGGGAAGGAAACAGGTCCTGCTTTCGACCCGAGGGCGCATGGGCTACTCTGGGCGAGCAGGAGGCCCCATGGCCATCGACATCACCGAGTTTACCAGCAGCTCGACCTACCAGGGCCTCACCCTGTCGTCGTCGCTTGAAGACTTGGGCGGTCTGGACGACTTGGTGGCCACCAGCCAGGGTCTGGCATCGGTGTCCTCCAACGGCACCGACCTCGTCGCGCTGTCTGCCCAGGCGCTCATCGACGAAGCCGGCGACATCACTGGTCTCGACGGAGATATCGACCTGGAGAGTATTGTCGCCGACCTGTCCCCCGCAGCCCTGTCCGGCCTGCTCGACAGCACCAACGACTCCGCCGTGCTGAGTGCGTTCTTCGGGTCCACCGACACCGATGCCCTGCTCACCAGTGTCGTGTCGAGCAGCACCTCCGGGTGAGCAAGAAGAAGCGTCGTGCCCGTGGCCCCGTCCCGACGCGCACGCCTCAGATCGCAAGCCTGCGCGAAGACCATCGCTACGAGCAGTTCTTCTTCGATCCGTCCACCACGCGACGACTCGCCGACCTCGCCTGCACCGCACGCGACCCACTCCTCGTCTGTCTGCCAAGCATCGCGGTTGCACTGAACGAGCGAAGCCGCCCAGCGCGTCTACTCGACCGCGACATGCGCTTTTCGGGCCTCCCCCGCATGGAGCGCTTCGACCTGCAGTCCCCCGACTACATCGACGGTCGCCACGACCTGCTGATGTGCGACCCTCCTTTTGCCAACGTCGAGCTCACACGCCTTGTCGACACACTCGACCTGCTGGTCGCCACCGCCATGGTGCCCAGTCCCGAGCCTGCCCTGGCCCTCTGCTACACCTCCAGCCGCGACTCTGCGCTGAAGTCCAGCTTCGCCGCCTACGACCTCCAAGCCGTCGGGGCCCCGCTCGGATACCGCTCCGTGTCCACTGCCACTCAGTCCCGCATTCGGCTTTACCTGTCCCGCGGAGCCCGCACCCGATGCGCGTCGCCCTGATCTCCGACCTTCACCTCCAAGGAGCCGACGACCCGAACCAGGCGGCCTTCGTGGCGTGGCTCGACCGCCTGGACGTCGATCTGTTGGTGCTTCTCGGAGATATCTTTCAGGCGTGGTGGGGCTTTCAGGGCACGGTCCCAGTAGACTTTATGGACACCTGCGCCGCACTGAAGCGGGTGGTCCACCGAGACATCGACCTGGTGGTGGTCCCGGGCAACCACGACTTCGCGCTCGGTCCTTTCTTCCACGACACACTGCACGCGGAGGTGTGCGGCAGTCACCTTCGGGAGCTGGATGGACGGCGGGTGTGGCTGGCCCACGGCGATGAGGCGGACACCAGCATCAACTACCAATTGGTCTCCAAGATACTGAGAGGACGGCCGTTTTCCGCCGCGATGCGCCTGCTGGGACCGGGGATGGGCATGCGCTTTCTCCGCCGGCTTGCGGGCAGCTCTCGCGACCACATGGGCGAGGTGGGACCACTCTTGGACGGGCAGCGCCGATGGGCGCAGCAGCGACTCGGCGAGGGTGCAGACCTCGTGGTGCTCGGCCATCTGCACCATCCGGGCATGGATGCCTTCGACAGGGGAACCCTCGTGCGCCTGGGCGGCTGGAGCCAGGACCGCACCTGGTGCCTGCTCGAAGATGGCGTACCACAACTTGTTGTGGGCTGATAACGCCGCTACACCCAGGCCATCAGCCGACGACCGATTCGCTCGTGGGACAGCACCGCCGTCGCAGCATTCCGCAACACCAGCGCACGCGGCATTCCGTAGACCACACATGAGTCCTCGGACTGCGCGATGGTGCGGCCACCCCGCGCATGAACCTCCGCCATCTCACGCGCGCCGTCGTCACCCATTCCAGTGAGCTGCACGGCGATGAGGCGTTCTGGCGCAACCACACTCAGCGCGGTGGAGACCATGCGCCCCACACTGGGATGCCAGGGGCGACCGGGGTCGTTTTCCACGCTGGTTCCCACCAGCTTTCCCTGCCAACGGCGGATGATGAGGTCATGGCCACCGCGCGCGAGGTAGACCGTGCCGGGATGCAGCACCTCGCTCTTGGTAATTTCCACCACCTCCAGCGAACAGAGGCGCCCGAGACGCCCAGCGAAGATGGCTGTGAAGTTGTCGGGCATGTGCTGGGCGACGACGATGGGCACCGGGAAGTCGCTTGAGAGGTCAGCGAGAATCGTATCCAGTGTGCCGGGCCCCCCTGTGGACACGCCCACGAGGACGAGCTCGATCGAGCGAGCTGGAGAGGCTCTTGGCGATACGGCGGGCCGAGGCGCTGACCCTTGAGCACCACGAGGCGCGCGAGCGGGAGACTGAAACACCCCCTGGCCGGGCCGAGCGGACGCCCCAAATACCGGCCGGAGCGGACGAGACATCGGCTCGGGAACTGGCTGGACTGGACGAGGCCCCACCTCAAAGACCGCCCGAAGCGCCCGGGACTTGGACTCAAAGACCGGTCGAAGCGGTCGCGAAACGCCTGCGCGCTGGGAGGGGCGAGCAGGGATCGAATTCAGGAGCGGACGACGCCGAACCCGAGCCCGAGCCGCCGCCTCGACCTTGGCCACGAGCTGGACTTTGACCTTGAGAATGCTGGCAGACACCAAACCACCGGGCTTGGGGATGTAGTCCACAGCGCCCAGCTCCAAGGCATCGAAGGTGGTCTTCGCACCTGCTGAGGTCGCCGACGACACCATCACCACAGGCAAAGGACTCTCGGCCATGATGTGCCCCAGACAAGTCAAGCCATCCATCGTGGGCATGTGGACATCAAGCGTGATGACGTCGGGCTTTTGCTTGGCGATGGCCGCCAACGCATCGGCACCATCCCGCGCGATCCGCACAGTATGGCCTGCTTCCTCGAGAGACTGACGGATGTAGCGCCGCATGAGGGCCGAGTCGTCGACCACCAGCACATCAAGGGTGCGGCTGCGCTTGCGGGCGACCGTGTCCTTGGCAGTCATCGTCGGGCTCCGAACCATGGACGACTGCCAGCAGCAGATCGAAGCACGGGGAGCCGTGGTGCACAGGACAAAGCGACCAACGCCATGACGAGCCCTCGGGGTGACATTGAGTCCGGCGCGGAGCCGTCGCCCGGTCACTTTTTCGGGATTTCCACCCCACCCTTGAGACGAAGATCGAAGTGTTCAAAACGGTTATCCGTGGCCGGTTTCCACACGGATAGCTCTCTCGGGAGGCGGCCCCAGCAGGCGACCCCTCCGAAGCCGGGCGGGGCCAGATGCGCTCGATCCGAGCCGGAATGTCAGCTCTGGGCGGGCAAGAAGCGGAACACACACTCCGCCACACAGGCGGGCTTCGGCTGGTCTTCGATCTCGATGCTGGCCAGGAAGATGGCCTCGACCCAGCCCTTCCGCTTCTCGGTGACGTCGCCCAGGTTGATGGACAGGCGGAACTTGTCGCCTTCCTTGAGCGGGTTGGGGAAGCGGACCTTGTTGGTGCCGTAGTTGATGACCATGCCCATGCCCTGGAGGTCGAGCAGGTCGAAGAACCGACCGGCAACGAGGGCGAGGGTGAGGTAGCCGTGGGCAATCGGAGCACCGAAGGGCGACTCCTTGGCGATGCGCTCCCGGTCCACGTGAATCCACTGGTGGTCGCCCGTGGCATCCGCGAAGGCCTGGATGCGCTCGAACTTCATCTCCTCCCAATCGGTGACTCCGATGGCGGAGTTGGCACGGGCAAAGAGGTCGGCAGCGCCGTTGATGGTGACTGGCATGGCTGGGTCTCCTGGGACTCGGGCGGGGCCCGGTGGGCAAAGCTCCTAGCCTCCCCCGACCCCGCTCGGCACCCCTGCAGGCATCCCCTGGAGACCTGTTTCGCAGAGTTTGTCAACAAAGGTCTAAGGCCCACATCAGACCCCCTCCGTGCCCTATGATCTCACAGCAACGCGGCTGCCCCCCCCCTCCGAGATCTGGAGCTCCAATGACGCTCGACCTGCCGACCATCGCTTCCCATGCGGGCGTCGTAGCAGCTGTCGTGGGACTCGCGATGCTTGTGCTCAGTGTGAGCATCTGACCTCGGCGCAGCCAACCCACAGGGCGCCCCCGGCGAGGGGCTATTTGAGGCCGCAGGCCATCATCTTGGCGTCGACCTGCTTGCGCATGCCCTCGTCGAAGCCCAGTGCGCCGCCCACCCAGCCGTAGCCTTCCTCAAAGCCAAACACCGCCCGGATGGGACTCGAGAAGGCACCGCCCCGTTGGTATCGGTCGCGCACAGCCACCACGACCGAACATGGGATGCGCTCTACTTCGGCATCCGTATCGATCTCGCCCGACTTGTCTGTGTCGTAGGCAGCCACAAGCAGAGGGAGAATATGGTCGCGTGCGCCACTGGCCTTACCGGTCCAGCTGGACCTCGCGATGGCACGCACCAGGTCGCCTTCAGGGCCCGCAGGCGCAGACACACGACCTGAGACCACCTCAACATCTCGGGCATCGGAGTGACCCCAACGGTAGGTGTTGGAGCCCCCAGCGTCCCACTCGACCTTGACCCAATCTTTAGCAGTGGGCGCGCGCACCACGGTGCCGAGCTTCCCCGGTCCACCATCCTGGTCCTCCCACTTCCAGTCGGGCCCACGACGCACCCGGCTGCCAACCGGCAGGACGTCCACACTGCTTCCGATCACGACGTCCTTGCCGGTGCAGCGCAGCCACTCGGAGTCGACCTGTGAACGCACCTTCTCGGAGAAGCCCACCGCGCCGCCGACCCAACCGTAGCCGGCCTTGAAGCCGTATACGACCCGCATCGGCTGGGAGTAGTCCGATGAACCGTCGAACTCCGACTCGAGGGTCTCGAAGACCGCGCAGGACAGGGCGCGGGCCTCACTGGAGGTGTCGATAGCACCACTGCTGTTGGTGTCGTAAGCGGCCACCATCAGCGGTCCGACGGTGTTGTCCCACTCGAGGCTGCCGGGTGACTTGTCGACGGCTTCCAGCAGGTCGGGCACATCCGAGATGGACGGCCGCTTGCCGGGGACAATCGCGAGGTCCGTCTTGCCTTCGTGGCCCCAGCGGTAGGTGTTGGCCTTGCCGTGGTCCCAACGCACCCGCGCCCAGCTTGCATCGGACGGGGCGCCGACGACAGTGCCCATCCGACCTGCACCGCCGTCTTGCATCTCCCACTTCCAGTCGGGGCCGCGCTTGACCCGCAGGCCAGGCATGAGGCCAGACGCCGCGCCAGTCGACACGGTCGTGCTCCCAGCGGCCACAGCCTCATCCGATGTGCAGCTCTCCCAGCGCGAATTGGCGGTGTCCCGCACGTCTTCGGAAAAGCCGATGGAGCCGCCCACCCAGCCGAGCGCCCTCGGAAAGCCGTAGACCGCCCGCATCGCCGAGCTGTAGCTGGGCGACTTGTCGAACTCCGACTCAAGGGTCTGGAACACATCGCAGGGAATGTCGGCCACTTCACTTGACCGGTTGATGGTGCGCGAGCCGTCCGAGTCGTAGGCGGCGACCAGGATCTTGGTGAGTTCCATGTCCCAGGCACTGTCGCCGGGAGTGCCGACCAACCCACGAATCTGAGCGACCACGCCGCTCCTGCCTCGGACGGGAGCCGGCGCATCTGTGGCCTCCGTGAAGATCTCCTCGGACTCTGCCTGAGCCACGCAGATCGAGGGAGCTACGGCAGCCAGTAGGGAGAAGGAAAACCCCAGCAGAAAACGTCGAACGAGCATCGAAAGCTCCTGGCGCGTCGAATTACCGACTGCCTACATCATACCCCACCACCTTCCATCCCAACACGGCCCTCCGCTCCCGTCGACGTCCATGGCGCGCACTTTTCGACTGACTGCGATAGAAGAACACTCCGGTCCCCGCGGGCCTGTCTCCCGCATCCGTCTTGTGTAGACACTTGGCCCGGTCTCCCCTCCGCGCCCGGTGCCTGTTCATTGTCGTCGTCGCTGCTGGTGATGCTCGCCTTAGCCGCACTTCTTGTGGGGCCCGGTCTTGCGTGGGTCTGGGCGCACGGCAAGGCGTGGCGGTCGCTCGTGGACGGCCTTTCGCTGGCCCTGGTCGGCGGCATCTGCCTGTTGCTACTGCTGCCCCACGCAATCGAGGCTGCCGGTGTACTGGCTGTCTTCGTCGCCGGCGTGGGCGTGCTCACCCCCGCGTGGACCCACCGTTTGAGCAACCGCTGGGAGCACACCTTCGCCTGGGCCGGCCTCGCACTGCTCGCGGTGCACGCCGCGCTCGACGGCGCCGCTCTGTCCTGGTTTGAAGAGCAGGGCAGCGGGGTCATGGGGGCGGCGGTCGTGGCCCACCGCCTACCGATGGGTCTGGCGGTGTACTCCGAGGCGCAGCGATCTTCAGGCCGCGGGTGGGGAGGCCTGGCGGCAGTCGCCGTGCTCATGGCGGCCACTCTGGTGGGATTCGCAGCTGGCCGGCCGCTCGCAGAGCTGGGCGGTCCCGTGATGCACGGTGTGTTCGAGGCATTCGTGTCGGGTGTGCTTCTCCACATCGTGTTCGACCATGCACCGGTCTTCCCGGCGCCCAGGGAGGTCCAGGCGGCCGCCATCTCTCCCAAGCCCCACGATCACGGTCACGACCACGACCACGACCACGGTCACGACCACGACCACGACCACGACCACGACCACGACCACGACAGTCTACCCGCTCCCCCACCGGAGCCGGCGCCAGTCCACAGCCACGCCCACAGCCACGGACACAGCCACCACTCCGCCCGTGAGCTTGCCGCAGCCGCCGGAGGCACCACCCGAGCCTCCGCTATCGGCGTGCTGATGGGCGTCGCAGTGGTAGCGATGTTGGCCGGCAGCGACGGCCCCCACGACCACGGCACCAGCGTGCTCGACACCCTGTGGTCCCTCACCCTCGACAGCGCTCCCGCCCTGCTCGTGGGCTACCTCCTGGCCGGCCTCGCGGTGTCGCTCATCCCCACTGCGGGAGCGAGCTGGCTGGAAGGCCGCACCTCGGCGGGCTCGGCGCTTCGGGGGGTGCTCTTTGGTCTGCCGCTGCCGGTGTGTTCGTGCGGAGTGCTCCCGCTCTACGACACCCTCGTGCGCCGCGGCGCCCCGGTCGCTGCGGCCATGGCCTTCTTGGTCGCCACCCCTGAGCTCGGCCTCGACGCGGTGCTGCTGTCCGTGCCCCTGCTCGGACTTCCGCTCACCCTCGCACGCGTAGTAGCTGCACTTGCCGTCGCCTTTCTCGTCGCGATGTGGGTGGGCCGCGATCTGCCCCCACATCCTCCCACCGACCACGTCCATCCAACCGAGTCCATCCCCCTGTCCCAGCGGCTGAAGGCCGGCCTCACGTTCGGATTCGGCGAGCTGGTCGATCACACCATGCCCTGGGTCGCCCTCGGCCTGGCCGCAGCCGCCCTCGCTGCGCCAGTGCTCTCCAGCGGCTCGCTGGCATCGCTTCCGACATGGGTGCAGGTGCCCCTGTTCGCGGTGGTGGGCATCCCGGTCTACGTGTGCGCAACGGGGGCCACGCCTCTGGCCGCAGTCATGATCCAGCAAGGCGTCTCGGCCGGGGCCGCCCTCGCCCTCCTCATCGCCGGCCCCGCCACCAACATCACCACCTTCGGAGTGCTCTCATCGCTCCATGGCCGCGCCACCGCGGTCCGCTTCGGGCTCGCTGTGGTCGGCCTTGCGATGGCGGCCGGCTTCATCGTCGATGCCATCGGCGTCGCGGTCCCCCTCGTCGGTCCCCAGGGTCACGACCACGACCACGACACTGGAATTGGCCCGCTGGTCGCGGTCTTGGGTCTTGTTCTGGTCGTCGTTGGTTCCTTGTTCCGCCAGGGTGCCCGCGGGGTCGTCGCCCAGATTCTCGAGCCCGTGGAGCGCTGAGCCCTCCTCCGGACAGGCCTCCCCAAGAGCTCGCGCCCAATCCCCAGGGACCTCCGCCAGAGAAGTCTCTAGCTGAGGGCGGCTTCCAGCGCGGCATACGCAGCCGGAATCACGTCGGCCACCTTGTCGGGCTGTGAGCCACCGGCCTGGGCAAAGTCGGGCCGACCGCCACCGCGACCACCGACGACGGCCGCCAGCTCCCGCACCAAGTGGCCAGCGTGGACCTTCTTCCCAGCGATGTCCTTGGTGACCGCGACCAGCAGAGTGGCCTTCTTGCCGGCTGCAGCCGCAAGCACAATCACGCCGGAACCCAGCTGGTCGCGCAGCTTATCGGCCTGGGCGCGCAGCCCCTTCGGACTGTCGCTCACCGCGGCGAGCACCTTCACACCGTGGATGTCGCGGACCTTCGACAGCAGGTCGTCGGCCGCAGAGAGGGCCTGCTCGCGCTTCATGTCGTCGAGCTGCTTGCGCAGGGCCTTGTTGGCATCCTGCAGCTTTGTGATGGCGTCGGCGAGGTCATCGGGGGTGGTGCGGAGGACGGCAGTGGCGGTGGCCAACGCAGCATCATTGGCCCGCACCCGCTGAAGCGCGCCCCGACCAGTCAGCGCTTCGATGCGCCGAACGCCCGCAGACACGCCGCTTTCGCTCACAAGCCGGAAGAGTCCGATGTCTCCGGCACGGTCAACGTGGGTGCCGCCGCACAGCTCCATCGAGAAGGGTCCAACCGTGATGACTCGCACCTCATCGCCATACTTCTCGCCGAACAAGGAGGTGGCCCCGAGGGCCTTCGCCGAGTCGATGTCCATCACGTCCGAGGTGACATCTGCGTTGGCGAGAATTTCCCGGTTGACGATGTCCTCGATGCGGTTGACCTCGTCATCCGACACCGACTTGTGGTGGGAGAAGTCGAACCGCAGTCGCTCTCCAGCCACCAGCGAACCCTTCTGTTGCACGTGGGCACCCAACACTTCTTGCAATGCAGAGTGGAGCAGGTGCGTGGCGGTGTGGTTGCGCCGGATGTCGTCGCGACGGGGGCCTTGGACTGAGGCCTGCACCGCATCGCCCACCCGGAGGCACCCCGAGACGGCACCATGGTGGGCGTGGAGGTTGGCGACCGGCTTGAGCGTATCGGTGACCATGAACACGGACCCACCTGCGGTCAGGGTGCCCTCATCGCCCACCTGGCCGCCGCTTTCAGCGTAAAAAGGGGTCGCATCGAGGAAGACCACACCCTTGGAGTCCGTGAGAGTATTGACCTGAACGCCATCTTGGACAATTGCCACCACGCGCGCTTCGCCATCTAAAGCGGTGTAGCCGGTGAAGGTGGAGGGATGGTCGCCCACGATGTCGTGCCACAGCTTGTCGACGCCGGCTGAGCCCGAGCCTTTCCACGCCGCCCGGCCCCGCTCGCGCTGAGCCTCCATCTCCACGCCGAAGCCCTTCATGTCCACCTTCACGCCCTTTTCGCCCGCGATGAGCGCGGTGAGGTCGGAAGGGAAGCCAAAGGTGTCGTGGAGCTTGAAGACCGTGGCACCGTCGAGCACCCCGCCATCGACCTTGGCCAGCGCCTCGTCGAGCAGAGCCAAGCCCTTGTCCCGGGTCTCGCTGAAGCGAGCCTCCTCGCCCTTGACCACCTCGCGAATGAAGCTCTCGCGCTCCTTCAGCTCGGGGAAAGCCGCGCCCATCTGGTCGACCACAGCAGCGGTGACATTGTGGAAGAAGGGGTTGGCGCCCAGGCCGAGCTTCACGCCCCACCGGATGGCCCGACGGGCGATGCGCCGCAGCACGTAGCCCCGCCCCTCGTTGGACGGGATGATGCCGTCGGCAATCATGAAGGCGGTCGCCCGGCTGTGGTCGGCGAGCACGCGAAGTGCGGTCATGCGCTCGAAGTCAGCCGTCTTCATGTCGACCGAGGCCAAGTCGGCGCCGACGTCCATGAGCCCCCGGATGAGGTCCGTGTCGTAGTTGCTGGTGACGCCCTGGAGGATGCTGGTGATGCGCTCGAGGCCCATGCCGGTGTCGACCGACGGATTGGCCAGCGGCTGACGAGAACCGTCTGCGAACTGTTCGTACTGCATGAACACAAGGTTCCAGAACTCCATGTAGCGGTCGGACTCGCCCGCGGGGCCCTTGGTGCAGTCGCCCATGCTGGGGCCGAGATCGTAGTGGATCTCGGTGCACGGTCCGCACGGCCCGGTGTCGCCCATACTCCAGAAGTTGTCCTTGTCGCCGAGCCGTTGCATCCGGGACTCGGGCACGCCGAACTTGCGGGTCCAGATGTCCCATGCTTCGTCGTCGGAGTGGTGGACGGTCACCCACACTCGCTCAAGGTCGAGCTTCCAGACGTCCCGCACCAGCTCCCAGGCGTAGCCGATGGCCTCTTCCTTGAAGTAGTCGCCAAAGCTGAAGTTACCGAGCATCTCGAACAGTGTGTGGTGGCGAGGAGTGCGACCGACTTCTTCCAGGTCGTTGTGCTTTCCCGACACGCGCAGGCACTTCTGCGAGGTGGTCGCCCGCTTGTAGTCCCGCTGCTCTTTGCCCGTAAAGACGTCCTTGAACTGCACCATGCCAGCGTTGACGAACATCAGCGTGGGGTCGTTGGGGACCAAGCTGCTGCTCGGCTGCACGCTGTGTGCACGGCTGCCGAAGAAGTCGAGGAATTCCTGGCGGATCAGACTTCCGGTGGGGGGCGTCGACATGAGAAACCTCACAAACGAATGGCGGCGGGGCCTAACCGATCCCCTGCGGCCCGGAACCGCCCCTCCTCATGTCCCGACAGCCGCTTCCGAGATGCCGACGACCCGACCCTGGTGTCGCCGCCGCATGCGCCTCCAACGCACCCAAGGGGCCACAGTCTCCGCCCGATGAGGCACCGGTCCCAGCCCACGTGATAGGCGACGCCGCCGCCGTCCCCAAAGTCTCTGGGCCGGCCTGGAGGAACACCGCAAATGGGCAGCGCGCTGTGGATCACTCTCGCCGTCATTGGGCTGCTTTGGCTCGCCGTACAATTCAAGACCGGTCGCCCCGACGGCACCCTCCTGCGTCCCCACCCCATCCGGCGCATCATGTTCTTCGTGATGAAGGGCCGCAATGAGTCGGTGGTCTACTTCGACAAAAAAATCGACGCACGGCCCCTTCTCGCCTACCTCGACAAGGCGCGGCCGGCGCTTGGGGCCAACATCACCCACTGCATCGTCGCCGCCGCAGACATCGGCATCGCGGCCAATCCAAGGCTCAACCGCTTTGTGGCCGGCAAGCGGCTCTACCAACGCAAGGGCCGGTCGATGACGTTTTCGATGAAGCGCAAGAGCCTGCGCGCTGACGGCGTCCACCGAGAAAAGCTGGCCACGGTCAAGCTCCACACCCAGGCCCCGCGCACCTTCGCAGAGCTGGTGCGGGTGATCAACGAGAAGATCGGCGTCAACCGCAGTGGTGAGAAGACCTACGAGGACAAGGAGTTCGCCCTGTTCGACGTCCTGCCTCGGCCCCTGATGGAGCTGGCGACGGTGGTGGTCTTCTGGCTGGACCGCAACAACCTGCTGCCCGGCTTCTTCATCGAGAACGACGGCTTGTTCACCAGCATGTTCATCGCCAACCTGGGCAGCCTGGGCATGGACGCCGCCTACCACCACCTCTACGAGTACGGAAACTGCCCGCTATTTTGCATGGTAGGGCAGGTAAAAGACGAGATGAAGATCCACGAAAACGGTGACGTGGAGGCCATTCCCACGCTTCACCTGCGATACTCCTTCGACGAGCGCATCGAGGACGGCCTCAACGCCCGCTACGGCATCGATGCGATGTGTCGCGTGCTCTCCGACCCCGCCCGCTGGCTGGGCAGTGTCGCTGAAGACGGCTCAGACACCCACCACCTGTGGCCCCGCGACGACTGGGAGACCGACGGCTTCGGCATTCTCAAGTAGTGCTCCGCCGCTCAGATGGTCGCGCTCCACAGCAGGCCCGCAATCCCCGGTCGCGACTCGAACACCGCCCCCATGGCGGAGGGGAGGTCCGCCCGAATCAACCGCGCCAAGTTGGCGGCCGACCGACGAGCAGACTCGGCTTCGTCGGGGTTGTCGCTGGTCTCGGCCAGGGTCATCCACCCGCGCAGGGCCCAACAGCGCAGACCGCGAGAAGCGGTGGTCTGAGCGACCTTTCGGGCGGCATCGGCAGTGCGCTCGATGTCGGCGAGTGTGAGCCAGAGGTCGGCCAGCTCCAGCAACACCTGCATGCGACGCGGCATCGGCAGCAGTGGCAGCAAGCGCTTGAGCTCGGTCACCCGCTGTCGGGCACCATCATCGTCGCCCTGTAGTGCGAGAATGCGCGCGTCGAGGGCCTTCAGCAGTGGACCATAGGACTCTGGGTCGCTCTGCTCAGCAGTGCGAAGCCCTTCGGTGACCTGAAGCCGCGCACCATCGAGGTTGCCGCGGTCGACGTAGACCCATGCCAGGAAGTAGCGCGTGGCCACGGTGTCTCCACCGCCGCCGATGTCGAGCAGGGCGTCGAGGCTCGCCTGAAAGTCTGCAGCAGCCCGACCCTTTCGCCCGATCTCCAGGTTGGCCATGCCACGCACCCGGAGCACGAAGGCCTCCCCTTCCCGGTAGAGCACCGCCCGTGACAGCCCCAAGGCTTCCTCAGCCCGCTCGATGGCCCCCGCGAGGTCTCCCTGGAGGCATCGCAGCTCGGCCTGATTGCCCAGAGACACGGCCTCGGCGCGCTTGTTGCCCAGCTCGCGGTGAATCTCACCGGCTTCGGCCAGGCCGGAGGTCGCTGCGGCCAACTGACCGCGGGAGGCATGCACCGTGGCCAAGGCGTTGTGGATGTTGGCCCGGCTCGCCCGCATCTCTGGACCATGCGCGAGACGCAGAGCCTGGCTGGCGTAGTCCTCACACGAGTCGAGGTCGCCCTTCTCCCAGGAAAACACGGCCAGACGGTGCAAGGCGTCGACAATGACACCGCGCTCTTCGCGAGCCCGGGCCCCCGACAGCACGGCATCGACCATGGCCTCGCCTTCTTCCTCCATCCCAAGTCGGCGCAGGGTGGTGCCGAGGTCGAGTCCCGCAGAGGCTGCGAGACCGTCGTCTCCGACCGCGAGCGCCGCACCCCGCAGGGCAGACAGGGCCTGGCGGGCATCGAGCCAGCGGCCCCGGTTGAAGAGAATGGCGCTGCGCACCTGGAGCAGATCAACGCGACCGCGGGCGTAGTCAGCACGCGGCAGAGTGTCCCGAGCCACGGCGTCGAGCTTTCGAGCGGTCTCCACGACGGCTTCGGCCTCGCCCACCAACGATCGAAACCACAGCCCGCGGGCGGCGCGCGTGAGATGCCACCAGGCTGGGCCGTCTTCGCCAGCCTTGCGGTGATGCTGACCAATGGACTCGGCAGCGAGCGGATGCCCCCCGGCTGCGGCTGCGAGAGAACGGGCCAACACCGCATGCCAGCCCACCTTGCGGCCGGGTGGGATGTCGTGGCGCAGCACCTCACCATCGCGCGGCTGCACAAAGTCCACCACCGACCGCAGGCCGATGCGTCGCTCCACAACTAGATCGCGATCGATGAGGTCGTCCAGAAAGTCGAGCAGAGAGTCGTCGGCATGCGCCGCACGCGGGCTGGTCTCGTCGGGGGGCACCGACTGAGCCATGCGGGCCGCCGCATCGAGAAGCACGTCGAGGTCAAGTTCCTGGCCATGCAGAGACAGCGCTTCGAGCAGCATCCGCTCACCGGTCTCTACGTCGCGCACCCGTCGAGCCACCGCCTGACGGATGGCCGGCGGCACCCGGGCGTCGACGGGAACGACCTCGGTGGCCGCATCCTCTTCGTCGCCGTCGTCCACATCGTCGCGGGTCTCACGGAGCGTCTTGAGCGCCTCCACAAGCAGGAGGGGCGAGCCACCGGTCTCCAACATCAGACGGGGGGACACCGCGGCGGCCCGCTCTGCGTCCTGGAGAATGTGCAGTGCCAGCTCACCGACATCAGTGCTCGAAAGGGCCCCCAGCTCCACCCGAAGCGGCGCCAGGCCGAGCTCGGTGCCATCGCGGAAGCCTTGCAGCGCAGGCGTCGGCACGTCGGCCCGCACGGTCGCCACAATCAGCAACGGTCCACCATCTCGCGCAATGCAGGTGCGGGCGATGTAGCCGAGCAGCTGAAGCACCGGTGCCGGCGCATGGTGGAGGTCGTCGAAGGCCAGGATGCCGGGACCGAGCTCAAGCAGCTGCTGGAGCGCGCCGCGAATGCCGTCAAACAGCTGGTAGCGGAGGTCACCGGCGAGTCGCTCCCCACCGTCGGTGAACGCCCGCATCGCCACACGAAGCTGCTGGGGACCGTCCGCACCTAGATCGCGCTCGAGGTCATCGGCCACCTTGATGAGCGCACGGAAGGCGCCCTGATTGGGCGTGAGACGGGCAATGTGGGCGGGAATACCGATTCGACGGGCCTGTTCGAGGGCGGTCTCCAGCATGCGGGTGCGGCCGTGGCCTTCGGCACCTTCGATGAGAACCACGCCGCCGGAACGCCGGGTGAGGCGCGCGACCGCATCGTGGAGAAGTCCCACCTCGAAGCGCCGACCAATGACCGGCGATGCCCAGGAGGAGGACCCCGTCGCACCACGATGCGCAGGGTCGGTACGAGACAGCCGACCAAGCACATCGCTCGCCGCTTGAAAGCGCTCCCGCGGAGCCTTTCGAAGCAGCCGCAGGCAGATGTCGTTGAGGTGGGCGGGCACGTTGGGAAACAGCTCGGCAGGCGGCCGGGGCTCCACGTCGCGGTGCTGGGCCAAGTAGCCGGCCATGTCGCGGGCCACGAAGGGACGGCGCCCCGTCAGCATGGCGTAGAGGATCACGCCAAGGCTGTAGAGGTCGGACCGGTGGTCGATCGGCGCGCCCGAGATCTGCTCCGGAGAGGCGTAGGCCCAGGTGCCCACGAGGGTCTGGCTGACAAAGGCGTCGGCGCTCGGCTGGAGCTCCTTGACGATGCCGAAGTCGGTGAGCTTGCAGCGTCGATGCGCATTCACCAGCACATTGGACGGCTTGAGGTCGCGGTGCACCAGGCCCCGGCGGTGGATGTAGCCAAGGGCACGGGCGAGGTCGGCCAAGGCTTCTTCAGAGCGCCGCCAGCGCTCCCCCTTGTCGAGTCGCTTCCAGCTGCGGATCTCCTGGTGGAGATCGCGGCCGTCGACGTACTCCATCGTGAAGTAAGGATGGCCGCCTACATCGCCGAAGTCCTCCACGCGCACGATGTTTTCGTGGCGAAGACGCGACAGGGCGCGGAACTCCCGCTTGAAGCGCACGAGGCCAGTGCCCGGACGATTGCTCCGCAGCACCTTAAGGGCGATGGGAGCGCCGTCGCCATCACGGGCCAGCAGCACCCAGGCCATGCCGCCCTTTCCGACGGCCCGCTCAAAGATGTACGGCCCCACCGCATCGCCCGGCTTCAACTGCAGATCGCCCATGTCGATTGGGCGCTGCGCACGCGGATGCAGCGACAATTCGGCTGGTGGGGGACGCACGTCCGGGCTCCAGGAAGGGTTCGAGCGTACCGGGTCAGCGAGCCAACCGGACAGGACCCGCACCCTTTCCCTATTGAAGACGGCGTCACTGTCAACATCCTCACACCTCAGAGCGACTCCTCAGAGCCATCAGCTTGGGAGCGCGTCACCGCGCGCCGGGCCGAAGAAGTCCGCCACCACCGCTGACACGGCCTCGTCTCACAGCACTCTGCGATGGCCAAGTCCTTTCATGGCAGCCTGCATCGGCGCGGCTCCGAAAGATCACCTCAGGCCCACGGTAGCCTTCTCGATTCTCAAAGCGCATGATCGACGCCTCCGGTGGTGACCCACGACGTCTCGTCCCAACAAACTACGGCGCTTCATCACCCCCGAAGTCTCGTTCGCCCGACGCCCCGAGCATCCTCAGAAGACCCCATGCCGCACGCCGCCTCCACCCCCATCATCCGTCGGCTCGGCCTCGACTTCTCCGACGTGCCCAAAGACTGGCTGATGGACGACCCTGTCGTCACCACCTACGCCAATGGCCTCCACCTCGTGTTTCCCGAGGGCGAGCGCTTCTTCATCCGCAGCGTGCGCGCCTACATGCACCGCGTCGACGACCCCGCCCTGAAGGCCCGCGTGAAGGGATTTGTGGGGCAAGAGGCGATGCACGGCAAGGAGCACGAGGCGAGCTTCGAGATGATGGCCGAGCAGGGCTATGAGGTGCAGTCGTGGCTGCGGTGGTATCGGTGGCTGGCCTTCGATGTGCTGGAGCGGTGGGCCCCCGCGCGGTTGTGCCTCAGCGTGACCACCGCACTCGAGCACCTCACGGCATCACTCGGCGAAAACGCCCTCAGAGATGATCTTCTCGATCGCGCCCACCCCACAATGACCACCTTGTTGCGGTGGCACGCTGCGGAAGAAATCGAGCACAAGAGCGTGGCATACGACGTGTACCAGGTGACCGGCGGGGGCTGGCTGGTGCGGATGCTGGGCATGGTCGTGGCTGCGCTGGGACTGTTGTTCTTTTGGACGTCGGCGGTGCGGCACATTCGCCGTCAGAACCCCGCCATCACACGAGCCAGCATCCGAGCATCCAAGGACCGCCACAAGGACATATTCAAGCGCGGAGAGGTGCTGTGGGCGGCGTTTTCGGTCTACGCCCGACGCGACTTTCACCCCGACCAGGTCGACAATCTCGGCATCGCAGCGGCGTGGCTGGAGGGAGCGGGCCTGACCACCCCCACAGTATGCCCGACATGAGGGTCGACCCCTACGCCCCCCCCACCGCCGAGCTGGATGGCACCCGGCTCCTGGGCGGCGAGCGTGCCGAGATGGAGCAGATTCGCCGAGCTCACCTCACCCACGAGGCCCGAATACGCGGTGCCTCGCTGTTCTTCATCCTTCCGGCCATCGCACTCGGACTTGCGGCGCCGATGCTGTTTGGCACCACCTTGCTCGACGCCAACACCCCCGTCGAGCTGATCACTCGGGGCGGTGCGGCCATCTTGTTGGGGCTGATTGGCGCGCTGTATGGCTGGGTGGCACTGGGACTGCGGCGCCTCAACCCCGCGGTCCGCACCATCGCGACCGTGTTGGCGGCCTTCATGATGCTGTACATCCCGATTGGCACCCTGTTCGGCGCCTACATCGTGTACCTGCTGCGAAGTTCCAAGGGCGGGACCGTGTTCACCGAGACCTACCGAACCATCCGAGAGGACACCCCTCACATCGTCTACCGCACGTCCCCGATTGCATGGGCCGCCCTCATCGCGCTGGTGGGCTTCTTGGTGGCCAGCGTCCTGTTCGCGGTCTGACCAGAACCTCCTCTCGTGAATGGCGAAGACCTCGCTCGCTGACGGCAGGCGCCGAAGTCAAAAAGAAAGCCATTGCGGTCAATCGCTGTCCGGCATGGCGTGGACCGCTTGAGTAAAAGAGTCGCGCACCTGACCCGGGGGGACCCATGCTGCGCATCCTACATACGAGCGACTGGCACTTAGGCCACATCCTCCACGACCTCCCGAGAGACCGCGAACATGCGGCTTTCCTTGACTGGCTGCTCGACCAGCTCGAGGTTCACGAGGTCGACGCCCTGCTCATCGCGGGCGACATCTTCGACACCGCCAACCCGCCGTCTCGCGCCATGCGCACCTGGTTTTCTTTTCTCAAGCAGGCCCGCTCGCGATGTCCAGAGCTCGACATCGTGGTCATCGGCGGCAACCACGACTCCGCAGCCCGGCTCGAGGCCGCCAACCCGGTGCTTGAAGCGCTCCACATCCATGTGGTGGGAGTATTGCCGCGTACAGCCGATGGTGATCTGGATGAGCAGCGCCTGCTGGTGCCGCTTCACGATGCATCGGGAGCGCGCGCAGCTTGGTGTGTGGCTGTGCCCTTCCTTCGCAGCGCCGATCTTCCCCGCGATGTCACGCCAGGCGAGTCCGACGGCGGGGACCCCCTCATCGCCGGCGTGCGGGCAGTCTACGGACGGGCGCTCGGCCTGGCCCGGGCCCGGCGCGCCGATGGTGAAGCGCTCGTGGCAATGGGCCACGCCTATATGGTCGGCGGTGCCCTGTCCGAGCTGTCGGAGCGCTGGGTGCTCGGAGGTAACCAACACGCCCTGCCAGTCGACATCTTCACTGAAGACACAGACTACGTGGCGCTGGGGCACCTTCACCGGGCCCAGTCGGTCGGCGACCGTGACTCGGTGCGCTACGCCGGATCTCCCATTCCCCTGGCACTCGACGAAGACACCTACCCCCATCAGGTGATTCTGGCGGATGTCGCCGCGGGTCGGCCGGTGGCCACACAGACCCTGCGAGTGCCGCGCACCATCGACATCCTGCGCATTCCCGGCCGCGAAGGCGGCCCCTGGGACGAGGTGGCAAAGGCCCTCTCCGCACTGCCGGTGCGCGGAGGCCTCCTTCCCCCCGAGCGCTGGCCGTACCTCGAGGTGCGGGTGCAAGTCGACGGGCCGCGTCCGGGGCTGCGACGCGAGGTGGAAGCACTCCTGGCCAACAAGGCGACACGCCTGGTGAAGCTGGTCTCGATGCGGGCGGGCGATGGTGCAGCGCTCGCGCACGGCGAAGATGGACGGGAGCTGGCCGAGCTGGGTGCCCATGAAGTACTGAGCCGCAAGTGGCAGCGGGACTACGGGTGTGCGCCCCCAGATCCCGTATTGGCCTGCTTTCACGACCTGGTCGACGCTGTGGGTCAGGGAACCGCCGGGGGTGTGGCATGAAGATCCTCGCAATCCGCGGAGAAAACCTCGCCAGCCTCGACGGACCCTTCGAGATTGACCTCGAAAAGGGCATCATCGGACAGTCCGGCCTCTTCGCCATCACCGGGCCCACAGGTGCGGGCAAGAGCACCCTGCTCGACGCCATCTGTGTGTGCCTCTACGACAAGACACCCCGCCTGGCCGACCGTGCGGGCAACCCAGTGCGGCTCGAAGGCGTCGAAGACGAGACCGCGCTCAAGGCCAACGACCAGCGCAACATCCTGCGCCGCGGCACCGGCCACGGCTACGCGGAGGTCGACTTCACCGGCCGCGATGGACGCGCCTACGCCGCGCGCTGGGAAGTCCGCAGGGCCCGACGGTCCCCCACCGGCCGGGTGCAGGCACAGGAGTGGTCGCTGCGGCTCCGCGGTGCACCCCTCGACCACGTCATTGCATCTGGAAAGAAGACCGAGGTCGAAGCGGCCATCCGCCAGCAAGTGGGCCTCGACTTCGAACAGTTCCGACGCTCAGTGCTGCTGGCCCAGGGCGACTTTGCGGCCTTCCTCAAGGCCTCCGAACACGAACGCGCCGTGCTGCTCGAACAGATGACCGGCTCGGAGATCTACACGCGGCTGTCGCAGGCTGCGTTCCGAAAGAAGCGGGCACTCGAGCAGGCGCGCGACAAGCTGGAGGTGCAGCTGGGCGAGCACCCCGTCCTGAAGGCAGACGACCGGGCCGCAGCAGAAACCGCACTCCAGACCGCCGACGAGCGGCGTCAGAGCGCGGGGCTGGTGGAGAAGGCCGCAGAAGCGGCTGTGACCTGGCACACCGAGGACAAGCGGCTCACCGCCTTGCTCGTGGAAGCCGAGACCGCACGAGCCAGGACGCAGCGCGCGGTGACCGCAGCCGTCCCCCGACGCCAGCGCTTCGACAGCTGGCACAAGGCGTGGCC
>Ga0315321_10000275_pt1 | contig 36728 bp, 48 predicted proteins | sample M180m21515metaG_FD_203464 | JGI IMG/M metagenome (GOLD analysis project Ga0315321, IMG submission 203464) | Ammonia-oxidizing marine archaeal communities from Monterey Bay, California, United States - M1 80m 21515 | ecosystem: Environmental > Aquatic > Marine > Intertidal zone | place: USA... | reverse complement strand
GGTAATTCGCAGCACGGTCTTTCACTATATACGGCCAAACCCCAACCTAGTTTCCGTTTCCACTGATGAATGGTAAAAAATGTCGACTCAAAAAGAAGTAGCGGAGCATTTAGATATTTCAGATAGACAGGTTAGGAATCTGCTCTCTAAGTCAATACTTCCGGTATCTAAGGGTGCAGGCGGGTATGATTTGGACGGGTGCAGAATTGCTTATATTAGCTATTTGCGGAATATGTCAAGAACGGGCGGCGCGGTGGTGGAAGCCTCGGGCGGTGATATCGATATCGAAGCCGAACGCGCAGGGCTCACAAAAGCACAGCGTATATCCCAAGAATTGAAAAACGAAATACTAGAAGGCCGTTATATGGCCATCGAAACCATACAAGAAATACTATCAAAAATTCTAATACAGGTTGGCGGCATATTGGCGGCGCTGCCTTTAAATCTAAAGCGTAAGCACCCGGAGCTAGAAAAGCGGGTAATTGATTCAATCCAAGCTGAAATAATCAAACATCAAAACGAAGCGGCCAAGCTTGACGAATTTATAGAGCAGGCAGTTTATGACAGTATTGAGCAAGCAAGAGGGAGTTAGCGCCAAGGCAGCTATTGAAGCGGTGAAAAAGGGTGTTGGCGTTTTGTACGCCGCGCCACTTATGACCGCCGTTGAGCACGCCGACGAAAACTTTTATATGAGCGCCGAGTCTTCTTACATCGAGGGCAAATGGAAAACCGTACCCTATCAAGTTGCAATCCTTAACGCCATGGGTAACGATGATATCGACGAGGTTAATTGGGTTAAATCGGCGCGTGTTGGTTATACCAAACTATTGGCTTGTGCCATCGCATATTTTGCCGAGCATAAAAAACGAAATGTAATAGCATGGCAGCCGGACGACGGCGCGAGAGATGATTTCTCAAAACAGCACATAGACCCAATGATTAGAGATGTTGGCGTTTTGCGTGCTATGTTTCCGCACCTTGGCAAAAAGCACAAAAACAATACCATTGAATGCAAGGTGTTTGGCAATCAACGGCAGCTACATTTAAAAGGCGGTAAAGCGGCTAAAAACTATCGTGAAAAATCGGTTGATGTTGCTATTTATGACGAGCTTTCAAAATTTGATCAAGATATAGAAAAAGAAGGTAGCGCTACTTTTTTAGGTGATAAGCGTTTGGAGGGGTCAGTATTTCGAAAATCAATTCGAGGGAGCACGCCAGCCATACAAGGTACTTGTCAAATTGAAGAGGCAGCCGGAGAAGCCTCACATTATTTCGAGCGTTACATACCATGCCCACATTGTGACGAACCGCAAGTTTTAAAGTTTGGGGGTCGTGGTTTAGATTATGGCTTGTCTTGGTTGCAAGATGCCGACGACGACGAGAAGCCGGAAACAGCTCATTACGTTTGCCCAATTAACGGTTGCATTTTTTACTATGCTGATTATCTCGTTGCTGATGAAAAAGGGTTTTATAAAAGTCAAAAGGGTGTAACGACCTACGACGGTCTAACGTTTTATGATAACGATGGGAACATTGCACCAACACCAATAAGCGTGGCTTTCCATAATTGGGCGATCCATTCACACTTTAGCCCTTGGAGCCGGATTGTAAAAGATTGGCTAAAAGCAAAACGCACGCCGGAAAAGTTAAAATCTTTTGTTAATACGACGCTCGGCGAAACATGGGAAGAGGATCAAGGCGAAAAACTAGAACCCGAAATACTTTACGCAAGGCGCGAACACTACAGGGCCGAAGTGCCGGTTAACAATTGCGTGTTAGTTGGTTCTATTGATACTCAGGACGACAGATTCGAAATAGAGATTTCGGCATGGGTAGCTGGTGAAGAAAAATATTGTATTTCTTACGAAAAACTTTATGGGGATTTGTCGCGCTCTGAAATATGGGATAAATTAGGCCAACGATTAAAGCGGCAATTTAAAACGCCGTCGGGCTTGTTGCTTGATGTGAAAATTGCTTGTATCGATTCCGGTGGCCACTACACCGACGAGGTTTACGCATTCAGCAAAAAGCATGGGTTAACGCGATTTATCCCGATCAAAGGGGCGAGTACAGCCGGTAAACCTGTAGCGGATTTTAAACGCAAACGATCAGGCCAAGGCGTTTATTTAACGATGGTCGGTACAGATACCGCAAAAGAAATTATTACCTCAAGGTTAAAAATATTCGAACCGGGTGAAGGTTATGTTCACTTTCCTGTTAACGAAGGTTTCAGCGAGGAATATTTTAAACAACTTACAAGCGAGCGCAAAAAAAGCAAGGTTATAAAAGGGCGGCGCGTTGTTGTTTGGGATGCCGGAGGGCGACGTAACGAGCCGTTCGATACTGCAGTATATAACCTCGCTGGCATACGAATATTACAGCAAAATTTCGCGCTCAATCTTTCAAAATATACCAATGCCGAAAGTGATGAAGGCGCAGAAAATGTACCCGCGCCGGTCATACAAAAAGCGCAACCAGCGAAACCGAAACAAGAAGAGCAAAATTATTTAGGCTATGAAGGCGATTGGATATGACAAATACAGAGATTCAAGAGGTTATTGACGAGTATATAAAAGCCGAGAGAGCGGTTTTAAAAGGCAAGTCTTATACCATCGGTGCCCGTTCGTTGTCGCGTGAAAATTTGCCGGATATCCGAGAGGGTCGCCAAGAATGGGAGCAGAAATTAGCAACGAGCACAGCACGAAGCGCTGGGCGAAACAATCACTACTCACTTGCGGATTTTAGCTAATGAGCGCTATCGATAAAGGTTTAAACGCGCTAGAAAGCGCGGCGGGTGTAGTTGATAAAACGATTGGTTTTGTTTCGCCTACGTGGGCGGTGGCGCGCAATAAATCGCGCTCAATGCTTGCGGCGTATGAAGCGACAAAACCAAACCGCTTACGCAAAACACAAAAAGAATCACGTGGCCCTGATGCCGTAATGTTTGGTGCCGGGGCATCTTTGCGAGATCAAGCCCGATACTTGGACGAAAATCACGACCTAGTGACGGGCATTCTTGATACGTTAGTGGTTAGAACGGTTGGCCCTAGCGGCATTAACGTGGAGCCAATGGTAAGAAGTAACGAAGGTGAGCCGCTAAAGGAATTTAACAAAGAATTATTAGACGGCTTCGCAGAATGGTACGAACGCCCCGACGTTACCGGCGAATATTCGGGGGCGCAGTGTGAGCAGTTAGCGGCTAGAACGTGGTTGAGAGATGGCGAGCAACTAACGCAACACGTAATCGGCATGAAGCCCGGGCTACGGCATTCAACGAAAACAAAATACTTGATCGAGCTTTTAGAGCCTGATTTATTGCCTTGGGATTTCGAAGACGCGAAAGATAATATCGTACAAGGTGTTCAAAAAAACGCATGGGGCCGACCTATACGCTATTGGATTTATAGACAGCACCCAAGTGAGATAAATAGCTACAGAGTAAGCCGCGAAGATTTAAAATCTGTGAGCGCTGATTTTATATCTCACATTAAGTTAACGCGGCGCATTAGACAAACGCGGGGCGTATCTGTTTTCCATTCCGTGATGACAAGAATACAAGACCTCAAGGATTATGAAGAAAGCGAACGAGTAGCGGCTAGAATTTCTGCAGCAATGGCGGCGTATATTAAAAAGGGCAGCCCCGATAGCTTTATGCCGACGGAAACAGAAACAGACCGATCTTTTAAAATAGCGCCGGGTTTAGTGTTTGACAGACTGCAGGCAGGCGAAGAAATAGGAACGATACAAAGCAATCGGCCTAGCGCTTTGCTAGAGCCTTTTCGTAATGCAATGATACGCATGATTTCGAGCGGTACACGTACAAGCTATTCAAGTGCTAGTAAAAGTTTCGATGGTTCTTACTCTTCGCAGCGACAAGAACTAGTCGAACAATGGGATCATTACGCAACGTTACAAAGTGAATTTATAGCAAGCTGGAAAATGCCGGTTTATAAAAACTATATTCGCGCAGCTATTGCATCGGGTCGCCACGTTATACCAGAAGAGATTGACGTCGAAACGTTATTCAATGCGCATTACCAAGGGCCGTCAATGCCTTGGATTGATCCCAACAAAGAATCACAAGCAAATGAGCGTGATTTGAGAATGGGCGTTAAGTCGCAATCGGGAATTATTCGCGCCAGAAATTTAAACCCAACTCAACTACGCGATCAAATCAAACAAGATAGGCAGTTTGAAGAAGAAAACGACCTTGTGTTTAGTGGCAACGCAAAGCATGACCTAGTGCCAGTGGTGCAGGTAGAAGAAACCCAAACCGGCGCAAATAGTGCCAAAGACGAGGACGAGTAATGAAAAAATATTACGAGATTAAAGCAATGGGCGAGAGTACCGGAGAGGTATATATCTTTGGTTCAATCGGCAAAAGCTATTGGGATGATGATGCAGTCGGGGCGCTTGATTTTATTTCTGAGCTTAAAGCGCTGGGCAACGTATCCCAAATTGATTTACATATTAATAGTGAAGGTGGGAGCGTTTTTGAAGGCAACGCAATCTTTAACGCACTAGCTAATCACACGGCAAAAGTGACGGCATACGTTGAAGGGTTAGCGGCCTCGATGGCGTCAGTAATTGTGATGGCTGCAGACAACGTTGTTATGAATGAAAATTCAATGCTTATGATTCACGACCCATGGGCCGGTGCGGTTGGGAATTCAAAAGAATTACGCAAACAGGCCGACGCGCTCGACAAAGCAAAAGACACAATGATATCAAGTTATCGAAAAAAATCCGGACTTGATGAAGATCAGATTTCGGCAATTATGACCGAGGAAACATGGTTTAGCGCAAGCGAAGCTGTAGAACTCGGTTTCGCTGATGAAATTATTGAACCGCTAGAAATGGCGGCATGTTTGAACAAAGTTGATTTGTCTAGGTTTGCAAAAGTACCGGCGCTTTTAACCTGTGCAACTAAAGAAGTTTTACAACAAAAGCCCGTCAATTCCGGCGGCACAATCGGAGAAAAAATTATGCCAAAAGGCAACCTAAACGCGGCTGATGCCGATAAAATCGACGTTGAAGCTATCAAAGCGAAAGCCGCTACAGATGCCTTGGCGATTGAAGCAAAACGACAGGGGAGCATTCGCAATATATTTGGATACTTCCAAGGCCAGGATGAATTGATGTCAGAATGTTTGTCAGACCAAAGCGTCACCGCTTCTGGCGCACAAACCAAATTGCTCGCGGCTTTGGGTGCCGGTGTTGAGCCTTTAGGCCACGATACGCGCGCAACTACCACAGAAGATCATAGCGACAAATTCAAAACCGGTTTTGCTAGCGCAATTTTGGCGCGTGCTGGTGTTGCAAAAGATGACGAGCGCAACGAATTTCGCGGGCTGTCACTTGTTGAAGGGGCGCGAAAAAGCCTAGAAGCTCGCGGCGTGTCAACTGGGCACATGGACAAATTAGCTATGGTTGGCGCGGCGTTTACGCACTCAAGCTCAGACTATGGGACGCTTTTAGAAAATATAGCTAATAAATCAATGTTAAAAGGTTTTGACGAGTCGGAAGAGACTTTTCAAGAGTGGACAACGCGCGGCGTGCTAACCGATTTTAAAGCAACTAAGCGCGTAGACCTAAACACTTTTCCTGATTTGTTAGAAGTGCCAGAAGGCAGCGAATACAAGTATGGAACCATGGGCGACCGTGGCGAAACCGTACAACTTGCGACTTATGGCCGACGATTTGGTATTACTCGACAAGCAATTATTAATGATGATTTGAGCGCGTTTACTCGCATCCCTCAAAAGATGGGGCGCGCCGCGCCTCGCACCATTGGTACGCTTGTTTATGCAATACTAAGCGGCAATCCTAATATGTCAGATGGGGTTGCTCTATTTCATGGGGATCATGGCAACTTAGGAAGTGCTGGTGTAATTAGTACTGCTTCTGTTGATGCGTTGAGGGTACTAATGGCAGTGCAGAAAGACCCTGATAGCAACGCCACAGCCCTTAATATTCGCCCCGCACATTTGATAGTTCCAGTGCAGCTAGAGGGGTTGGCTAAAACTGTTTTAGAGTCCGAGACAGAAATAGCCGCAAGTCAAAATAACAGCAAGCGCCCGAACAGCGTTCGCGGAATTGCTAACGTTATTTCTGATGCCCGGCTTACTGGTACGTCTTGGTTTATGACTGGTTCTTCTGCAATGCATGATACCGTAGAGGTTTCATATTTGGACGGGAACGATAAGCCGTATCTTGAACAGCAAAACGGGTGGAATATTGACGGCGTTGAGTTCAAGGTTCGCTTGGATGCTGGCGTTAAAGCGTTAGATTTCCGCGCACTTGCTAAAAACGCAGGCGCTTAATATTTACTATTAATAATTAGCGGCTCCAATTTCGGGGCCGTTATACTTCGAGGATTTTAAAAAATGGCTACAAATTTTATACAAGACGGATGTGTGATTGATTTCGTTAACGCCACAGGTTCAACAATCCTTTCAGGTGCGGTTGTTGTTATCGGTACTATTATCGGTATTGCGATTGGTGATATTTTAGATACAGAAACCGGAGCAGTAAGAATTGACGGCGTTTTCGAGCTGCCAAAAGTCAGTGCGGCAGTTTTGTCCGTTGGTGAATCAGTGCAATATGATTTGTCAGCGTTGGAAATTGCCGACGATGGAGCGACCCCCGCCAGCGGTGACTTGGTTGGTTGTGGTGTGGTTGTTGAGGCGGCTGGTAATGGCGTGCTAACCGCAAAAGTTAAAATTAATGTTGTTGGTGCGGCTGTAACGGCTTAAAACTTATAGCTAATATTAAGGGGCTTAACGGCCCCTTTTTTTCAAATGGGTTTGAATATGTTTGAAGAAGACTTAGACGCTTTTTTTGATTTGGACGCTCACGGCGTCGAGGTAATATTAGGTAATAGCGGTGACATAATTACAGGTATATTTGATCGGGAATTTTTGGAATCCTTAGATATTCAAGGCAGCTCACCCGTTCTTACCTGTAAAAGTGTTGACGTGGAAAATTTAACGCGCAAAGACCCGCTAGAAATTGACGGCAAAATTTATACTTTTGTCAGGGCTGAGCCGGACGGCGCAGGCGTTACCCGTGTGTTATTGGAGTTAACCTAATGCATAGAGCGGAAACGATTTTAAACGCAATAGAAACCGCGTTAACTGGTTTAACTACCACGGGCGCTAATGTGGAGCGTGGACGCGTTTACTCTGTTGATATTACGCCAAGTTTATCGATTGAAATGGGGAATGACGAGGCTATTCTAACTAACTTTTCAAAACAAGACCGGGCGCTCGACGTTGTAATCACAAGTTACACAAAGTCGACGGCAAACACAGAAACACAATCAAACGCAATTAGGGCCGAAGTTTACGCGGCGCTAATGAATGATAGGACGCTTGGTTTATCCTTTGTCAGCAATATATTTTTAGAAAATGACCTGTCGCCACAATTGAGCGGTGAGGGAGGGGAGCGCATAAGCACGCAAGCGCTAAATTATATCGTAAATTATCGTCACTCATTAACTAATGCAGAAGGGTAGCAATGGCAGATCAACCCGAAAAAAAGCGAAGAAAATTGACAGTAAAAAGCGGCGGCTCAACTACAAAAGGAGATAAAAACAATGTTAGTAAATAGAGAAGTGATACTGGCTAAGTTAGAAAGCACTTACAATGCCGACCCAACACCAGCGGCGGGTAGTGATGCTGTTTTGGTTGAGTCGCCGAGCTGGACAAACGAAGGCGCACGAATGATTGAACGCGCAAACGTTAAGGCTACGCTAGGCAAAGATCAAAGCATTTTTGCAGGGTCATTAAAAGCCGTTTCTTTTGAAATGGAAATCAAGGGCAGTGGGTCGGCTGGTACGCCGCCGGAAATGGGGCCTTTGTTGCGCGGGTGTGGTTTGGGTGAAACAATTGTTGCATCCACAAGTGTTACATATGCGCCGGTATCGACGGCTCAAGAATCCATTACAATTTATTACTACGCTGACGGAATGTTACACAAGCTAACCGGGTGCCGTGGTAACGTATCGTTTTCAATGGAAGCTGGCGGCGCAGGAAAGGCTAGTTTTAGTTTCACCGGCCACAATGCCGGGGTTACTGATGCGGCAATGGTTACGCCCTCTTACGATTCGACAGTACCCGCGCCGGTAATCAATGTACCTTTCACAATCGGCGGCTATGCTTCTGTAATCAACTCACTATCTGTTGATTTGTCGAATGGACTGGCAACGCCTTCTGATATGTCGTCCAGTGATGGTTTTGGCGAAGTGATTATCACCGCCCGCGATGTCAACGGCTCATTCGACCCAGAGGCGGTTTTAAAAGCTACGAAGGATTATATTAACGAGTGGGAAGCGGGAACGACAATGGCACTATCATGCGGTGTTATCGGGTCAAGCGCTGGTAATCGCTATAAAGTGGATATGCCTGCAGTTTATTATCGTGAAGTTGGACAGGGCGACCGAGACGGGTTGCGCACGTTCGATATTAGTTACGGCGCGACAGAGTCGACCGGTGACGACGAAATATCTTTAGCATTTACATAACAGGACTTTTATAAAATGGCAATCACAGCAATTAAGGGTATAGCGCCCGACTGGTTCGAGCCGGAGCAAACCGGCGAAAATCCTACTAGATTCAAATTAAAGCCCTTGAACGGGCTCAATTATTTGGAATTACTGGCGGGTTTAGACGGACAGAAATTAACAGCCAGATCAATAGATGCGGCGTTACAATATGGCCTTGTCGCTTGGGAAAACTTCAAGGATTTTGATGGGAATGAAATCGAGCATTCGGTTAGAAATTTTGAGCGGATTCCACCGATGACTATCAACGCCATAGTAAACGAAATTATGAACATTTCGCAGCTATCCGGTGAAGAAAGAAAAAACTAATTATTGCAGTTGATATCCAAAATAACCCAAAGGATTTTAACTGCAATACTTGCTCACATCGACATTGTGACAGCGACTATAAAATCACAGGTTCACGCGGCCCGGCTCCTTTTCCAAAGTGGAAAATAGAGATAGGCGGCGGTATTTCTATGGATTTAAAAACATGTCCTTTGCCGTTAGTAAGTGATATGTCAAGGACGATATTATCACTGCACAAGCATTATCAAAACGGCTGTTTTCCTTATTCTGGTGGCCTATTCGATCAGCCTAATCTTTATATCCAAGCCATGGAGCTTTTATAAATGTCACAAAGTAAGCATGAGTTTGTTTTAAGCTCTAAAAACAAAACCGGCAAGGATTTTAAAAAGATCACTGGCGATTTGCGCGGGGTTGAGATTAAGCTCGGCGATGTTGCCGGAAAAATGCGGTCAATGGGTGCGGTAGGTGTCAAAGCCGTTGGTGGTGCAGCGGTTGCGGCGGGTGTGGCGATTGTCGCTATGACAGTAAAAGCAGCGGAAGCGGCGGGGGAGCTGCAAAACCTTTCGCGTGTTGCTGGTGCTTCGACAACTGAATTGCAGTTGATGGCGAGCGGTGCGCGGCTTGTTGGTGTTGAACAAGATAAACTTGCTGATATTCTAAAAGATACGAACGACAAGTTAGGCGACTTCTTACAAACCGGCGGGGGAGCTGCTACAGATTTCTTTGAGAATATCGCACCAAAAATCGGAGTGACTGCGGAAAGCTTCAAAGACTTATCGGGGCCGGATGCTCTACAGCTTTATTATTCAAGTTTGGAAAAGGCGAATTTATCACAACAAGAAATGACCTTTTACATGGAGGCCATAGCCAGTGATTCAACGCTATTAATACCGTTGCTGAAAAATGGCGGCGCGGCAATGTCTGAACAGGCCGATAAAGCGGAGCGGCTGGGCTTGGTTTTGTCAGAAATGGAGATAGGTGCGCTCGGTCACGTTGAGGTTAAAATAAAAAACGCGACTGCAGGTATCGGCGCATTTACCCAACACCTTGGCGCTAAGTTTGCGCCTATTATTGGCGAGGTGTCAGATGCTTTTATGGATGCCGTTGAAAGTGCTGGTGGGTTTGGTGAGATATCAACAAAAGTATTTAACACAATAATAACAGGCGTTGGCCTCGCGGCTAATGTTGTTCGGGGGTTGCATGCTGTATTTATAGGAGTGCAGGGTATTGTTGTTCGTGTCGCAGAAGATATTGTAAATATGCTTGCGATGATCGAAAACGGATGGCGAGAAATTGCAAATCTTATACCGGGGGTAACAGTTAAAACAACGGGGTACGCGCAGGAATTAAAGGACACGTTAACGAGCGTGAGAACAGATATACAAGATCAGTTTCTAGAATTGGCAGCTGAACCCATGCCGTCCGAGAAACTCGCAGAATGGGCAGAAGAGGCAACGGTAAAAGTTCAAGAAGCCGTGGCGGCTGCCAAGGTCGCAGAAGTCGAGGCTGGTGAAGGTGAAGAACTCGAAGCGCCTGCAGTCGATCAAGAAGTTTTAGACCGATTATCAAGAATGGAAACGCTAAAAGAGCTTAAAAAACTCGAAATTGCAAACGATGCCGAAAGCGAAGAATTAGCATATCTAAACCGGCAGCAGATGCTACTTACATCGCTGGAGAATGAGCAAATAACAAAAGACAGTTTCAAACTTCTGGATTTGCGAAATGAGGAAAAGTATCAAAACGCGCTTTTAAAACTTGATGATAAAACAATAAAAACCCGCGAGATGTGGGAAAAGATGTCAGCAAAGAACAAGACAAAGTTCGTTCTAGGCCAGATGACAAATTTAATGCAGGAAGGCGGCAAGAAAAACAAGGCAATGTTTGAAGCGGGAAAGCTTGCAAGTATTGCCAACGCAACTATAAACACGTATGAAGCAGCAACGGGCGCTTATAGTGCTATGGCGTCAATCCCATTTGTTGGCCCGGCTTTGGGTGCCGCTGCAGCGGCGGCGGCTGTTGTGTCTGGGATGGCTCAAGTTAGTTCTATCCAGTCGCAATCATTCGGCGGCGGTGGCGGTGGTGGTAGTGCTGGCTCCAGTGCGCCATCTGTTGGGGTGCCGTCGTTGTCTAGTTCACCATCGTCGAGCTTATCGTTACCAGAAGCAGACGACGACGAGCCAGAAGAGGAAAAGGCGCGGGTGATTGATATCACGTTAAATGTCGAAGAGGACGCGCTTCTCACGGGTCAAACCGTTCGGCGACTGATGGAAGAAATAGGCGACGAGGCCGGATACAACGTTAAATACGGATAGGAAAAAAATGGCTTATTTTGCTTACGACAATTTTTTAAGAACCGCGACGATTTTAAGCGAAGACACAACCACAAATTTTGAAATGGTAAAGGGCTTGGACGGGCGCGGATATTCTCGCGCCGGTTTTGAATCGGGCGCAGATAGAGAGGTGGTTTTCGATTTTGGAACGATAAAAACTTTCAACTTGCTTTTGTTAGCTAATCATAATTTGGGGGCAGTTGGGGCAACAATTACCATTTTGGTATCATCTGATAATGTTAGCTATTCATCGGTCGGAGCAAGCACTATAACAACCGATTATGTTACAGAGTGGTCACAATCAAACAGAACTTACCGATATGTAAAAATTAAAATCTCCGGGCACACAGGCGCGGCGTATATCGGAGACTTATATCTTGGTACAAAACTGGATATACCCTACGGAATGCCAAGGGGTTTTATCAGCCCCGACCAATACGACACTGACACTATAACCACGAATATAACCGGCAATGGTGCGCTTGCTGGGGTCGATGTGATAGAGCGTCCTAAGCGCTGTAAAATTCCTTTGAAAAATTTCGAGCGATCATGGTTTGATGATAATTGGGCCGCTTTTGTCGCGTCAACTAAATTGTTCCCTAGCTATTTTGTGTGGGGCAGTGGAGAGCGCCCGATATATTTTACATTTTATAAAAAGGTTGGTTCGCCAAAATTCACAACTAACAATCGACAATCGGTAACGCTTGACGTTGAGGGCGTTGTTTAATGACGTATGCAGCGGAAAAGGACAAGCTTTCACGAAAGCCGTTTACGATTATTAAAATCGAAATGGATACGACAATAAGTGACGGCGGCGCGGAATATCATTGCTATGGTGTGACTCCCTTCGGTCAGTTGTTCTATTCGCATGATATAAAAAACGGCTACAATCCTACGCCCACAAAAATGAGCATAGCAAGCGGGTTGGGCTTTCGTGGTCATATCAGCGTAAAATTAAATGATTTTTCTTTTGGCGACACAGGTACTTACTTTGGGCGCTTGCTTGCGAATAACCCCTATTATCTTGATAGGAAAATAAAAGTATACACGGGATTTTATGACGGTGTAACATTTGATTGGGCCAATTTTAAAGAGCACTTATATTTTATTAAGAAGATTGTAGGGCCGGATTCGAAAGGGTTTGTGACGATCACAGCCGCCGATCCTTTAACGTTATTAGACGATGATCAAGCACAAGCCCCGGCGCATTCAGATGGAACGCTTGCGGGGCCGCTAACTGATTCCGCAACTGGAACAATCAGCGTGACAGATAACACGGGATTCGATAGCGGTGGCGGGGTTGCAAATTTTGACGGCGAGCTTGTAAAGTATAGCGGTTTATCGGCTGGAACGTCGTTAGTAGTTACCGAACGCGGTTCTTTTGGGTCAGAAGCAAAGGCACACGAAGCAGACGAGGCAGTAAGAAATTGCTACCACTTCGACGGGCTAAATGTTGTTGATGTTGTGCGTAGTCTAATAGAAGATTTTAGCCCAATCGATCACGCTAACTACATCGATGATACCGCATGGAATTTAGAGCGTGATAATTATTTGATAGGTGATCTAGTTACGGGCGTTATAAGTGACCCTACAGACGTTAAATCGATAGTAGAGGATTTGTGCAAGCAGGCTTGGTTGTCGCTGTGGTGGGATGATACGGAGCAGACAATTAAGCTTAAAGCAATCGGCCCCAATGTTACCGCCAATACCGCTATAAATAAAAACGAGCACATTTTGGAGAGCGGCGAAAAGCAAAAGCGCGACCCGACGAAAGCGATTAGTGAGGTTTGGATTTATTATGGGCGCATTGATCTAAGTAAGGACGCGACGGAGCCGAAAAACTACTCGAGCTTATATATTGATCTCGACGCCGACGCGACTACCGGCCACTTAAAGCCAAAGATAAAAAAGATTTTTGCAAAAGCAATACCGGCGAGCGGGGGCAGTAGTGTAAGTAAATTGGCTTCGAGAATTCTATCACAAAATAAAATCGGCTTACACGAGTACGCTTTTGAGCTTGACATAAAAGACGCTGATGTAACGACGGGTGAAGCTGTAACAGTTAGCACCGACTTGATCCAGGGCGTTGACGGTGTGGAAGTTCCAACTAATTTTATGGTTGTAGAGCGCGATAAGATCGGCGACACAAAATACCAATACAAGGCTATTAAAACGGGGTTCTTGGAGGGTGCCAATTATGGTGTAGTGGCTCCAAACGGAACGCTAGATTACTTGTCTGAAACTGCAGAAAATAAGGCGAAATATTGCTTTATCGCGTCCGACGTTGACTCTAAAATGTCAAACGACGACGACCCAACACTAATTATATAACAGGTGAAAAAATGACAGGTTACGCCGCGCTATCTGGAACGCAAATTGACGCCGACAGCCCACTAATTGAAGATACGTTTACAAAATTAAGAGATAACCCGCTCGCTATGTTTGAAGGGGCAGCCGGTTCGCCAAAATTCACAACTAACAATCGACAATCGGTAACGCTTGACGTTGAGGGCGTTGTTTAATGACGTATGCAGCGGAAAAGGACAAGCTTTCACGAAAGCCGTTTACGATTATTAAAATCGAAATGGATACGACAATAAGTGACGGCGGCGCGGAATATCATTGCTATGGTGTGACTCCCTTCGGTCAGTTGTTCTATTCGCATGATATAAAAAACGGCTACAATCCTACGCCCACAAAAATGAGCATAGCAAGCGGGTTGGGCTTTCGTGGTCATATCAGCGTAAAATTAAATGATTTTTCTTTTGGCGACACAGGTACTTACTTTGGGCGCTTGCTTGCGAATAACCCCTATTATCTTGATAGGAAAATAAAAGTATACACGGGATTTTATGACGGTGTAACATTTGATTGGGCCAATTTTAAAGAGCACTTATATTTTATTAAGAAGATTGTAGGGCCGGATTCGAAAGGGTTTGTGACGATCACAGCCGCCGATCCTTTAACGTTATTAGACGATGATCAAGCACAAGCCCCGGCGCATTCAGATGGAACGCTTGCGGGGCCGCTAACTGATTCCGCAACTGGAACAATCAGCGTGACAGATAACACGGGATTCGATAGCGGTGGCGGGGTTGCAAATTTTGACGGCGAGCTTGTAAAGTATAGCGGTTTATCGGCTGGAACGTCGTTAGTAGTTACCGAACGCGGTTCTTTTGGGTCAGAAGCAAAGGCACACGAAGCAGACGAGGCAGTAAGAAATTGCTACCACTTCGACGGGCTAAATGTTGTTGATGTTGTGCGTAGTCTAATAGAAGATTTTAGCCCAATCGATCACGCTAACTACATCGATGATACCGCATGGAATTTAGAGCGTGATAATTATTTGATAGGTGATCTAGTTACGGGCGTTATAAGTGACCCTACAGACGTTAAATCGATAGTAGAGGATTTGTGCAAGCAGGCTTGGTTGTCGCTGTGGTGGGATGATACGGAGCAGACAATTAAGCTTAAAGCAATCGGCCCCAATGTTACCGCCAATACCGCTATAAATAAAAACGAGCACATTTTGGAGAGCGGCGAAAAGCAAAAGCGCGACCCGACGAAAGCGATTAGTGAGGTTTGGATTTATTATGGGCGCATTGATCTAAGTAAGGACGCGACGGAGCCGAAAAACTACTCGAGCTTATATATTGATCTCGACGCCGACGCGACTACCGGCCACTTAAAGCCAAAGATAAAAAAGATTTTTGCAAAAGCAATACCGGCGAGCGGGGGCAGTAGTGTAAGTAAATTGGCTTCGAGAATTCTATCACAAAATAAAATCGGCTTACACGAGTACGCTTTTGAGCTTGACATAAAAGACGCTGATGTAACGACGGGTGAAGCTGTAACAGTTAGCACCGACTTGATCCAGGGCGTTGACGGTGTGGAAGTTCCAACTAATTTTATGGTTGTAGAGCGCGATAAGATCGGCGACACAAAATACCAATACAAGGCTATTAAAACGGGGTTCTTGGAGGGTGCCAATTATGGTGTAGTGGCTCCAAACGGAACGCTAGATTACTTGTCTGAAACTGCAGAAAATAAGGCGAAATATTGCTTTATCGCGTCCGACGTTGACTCTAAAATGTCAAACGACGACGACCCAACACTAATTATATAACAGGTGAAAAAATGACAGGTTACGCCGCGCTATCTGGAACGCAAATTGACGCCGACAGCCCACTAATTGAAGATACGTTTACAAAATTAAGAGATAACCCGCTCGCTATGTTTGAAGGGGCAGCCGGTTCGCCAAGATTGCAAACGGCGGGTATAAACGATAGCGCAGTCACAGCCGCAAAGATTGCTGCCGATGCGGTTGGGAAAAGTGAAATAGCATCTGGGGCGGTTCACCAGGCCGAGTTGAATACATCAACAAGTGAAGCTTCTGGTACGTCTGTTTCAATGGCACCGGTCTATTTGCTGATGGCTGGTGGTGAATATTCGTTTGGCGGGACTGCAAAAACCGGACCAATCGGCGGTACATTCAAGCTTGTGGGATCTAGTACCGGTTATTTAAACCGGTATACTTTCACTGCGAATTCATCAAATCAAACGGGATATTTAAAACAGCGCTATATCAACAGCTCACCACCCTACGACCTCGGCGACGGCGACGTGCCGCTTTTCTATTTTGCACATATCAGAGGCGGTTCCGTGATTAGCACATATGCAGCTGATGTGCCGCCGTGGGCGTACAATGGGCCAACATCTGTTCGTGCCGATATTGTCGACAAATTCGGAAAAAAATTTAAAAAAGTTAGAACGATTGACAGGTCGCGCGGCGAAGTCAAGACGGAGCTGCAGGAAATAACTCACGAAATCAAAAACGCAGACATGAAAATAATCCCGCATCCATTTTTCAACGTTCAAGCTGGGGATGATGTTGTATTGCTAGACCCACCAAGCACGCTAGACTTACTGAAAATGCACGAGGCGGGAGAAAGTATCGCCGGATTGTTTGAGGATGGCTATATACGTCTCGATAATTCTAACATAACAAGAAAAACCCCAAGCGGGGTTACCGCTTGCGGGTACAAATGGCGTAATAATTTTTAACCATTACCTCCGCAATTCAGCTAGAAAGGCTTTTATTTGAGCGTGCTCGTCAAGAGTTGCCCATACCTTACGCTGTACGCGCCCGGCTTCGCGGTGCCGTTCGTCGCTTGCTTTTTGACGTTCAGCGCTTGTTTTCGGTGCGCTCATTTTTTTTGCTTCCGCTACTGAATCCGCATAAATACTGTCATTTATGTAATTGATCTCGCCGTTATCGTACGTAATGTTGTATTTAGTCATATAGTGATTCCTCTTCCATTATTTAGTTTTACATTTCGATTACAAAATCTTCAAAGTCGTAACAACTTATGTAATGCGAGTTATCAATTGTTCCAACTAACCACCCGCAGTTTTTACAATGCCACTCTTCCCATCGATCGGGGTGACTGACCATGTTTCCTGTGGTCTCGGTTTCTTTGCATCGACATTTTGGGCACTTGTCTTTATTCCGACCATTGTGCATAAAACTCTATCCCCCGACATTATTTAGTCTTGCTCTGTGCATGATAAGAACGGGCTACCCGATCAACGTTAGGATCATCGTCTTTTCTTGGTCTCCAAAGTATCGGTCTAGACGGCCATACATCCCCGTCATACACCCACCAATTACCCTTTGGCCACTCTCCCTGGTAGTTGCATTTGTGTATCCCTGTTGATCCTGGTTCGATTGCTGAAAACATGCTTCCGTCTTTGGGGCAATAAATCGCATCTTTCCATCCAAGCTCTAGCAGCCTTTGATGTCCTTCTCGTATCTGGTCTATTGCGTCCTGTTCGGTCGGCATATTTTTTGTTCGGTCAGCCTTTCTCTGCACGATCTTCTCAAGCAACTTATCAACATCGATTTTTTTCATAGTTCCTCCACTCCTTAACTTTCTCCTATTCGACATTACTTAGTGTTGACCTGTCCAGTTTGGTACGGTGAGTCGGGTAATGGTTTCCAGTACTCGACCTCGATAGGCTCGCCACAACAATCATCAAAAGCGCCCATGCTCTCGTTGTCCTTTATATGCATAAGCTCTACGTCATGCTCATGTACGTGCGCTTGTGTCCCATCAACAAAACGAACGTCAATGCACCATTGCTCATTACTCTCGGAATCTTGCCAAGTTCCGTGTTCAATCTCTGCTTTAACATCCATCGCTGCTACGGTTTTTTCGATGCTGTAGTCATTATCTTGAATTAAATCCTTAAACTTTTGAGCTAGTGTTGTCATGCTATTTTCCTCGTTTAGTTGATCTAATTTCATGTTGATTTGCTCCGTTGCGTTTCAGTAAGTTAATAATATATCAATGTTAGCGCTAACGCAACAGGACAAAGCAAAATAAATGGAATTAAATTTAAGGCACAAAAAAGCCCCTGCAAAGGGGCTTGCATTGGTTGACGTTTGGCTGCTCTGGATTATGCAGCCTCAACACCCTCAATAGATTTCTTAACTGACATAGGATCATCAATACTTTTAAATATCAAATCATTGATGCCGGTGCCGGTGATCTCAACATTGCCATAGCCAAAAATGCGGCCTAATATGCTTTGCGTTATCTCGACCGTTTCAATTGATGCTAATTTCATCTCTTCGGTTTTTCGGGAAACGATACCTTTCTTATGGATTACTCGCTTGCTGGTTACGCCTTGCTCTATTGCTTTGAGCACGCAATATCTATAAATAGCAACAATTAACGTAATTCCAAAAGTCGGTATCGCAAGAATTGCCCAAATTGCAACATCCTTGTATGCCGTCCAGTGATGCTTAAATAACTGTTCTATTGTCTCGCCTTTGCTTAGTGATTCGTTAATGTACGACATTGCGCTTTCCTTGTTTGTGTTGTTAGAGGGAGGATATTAGGTCGGGGAGGCGTATGGAGTCAATTACATTTTGCAAGATGGTGAAGGGAAAAAACGGTTAGGAGTACGTGATTTTGCGCAGTCCTAAGAGGGTGAAAATAAGGGGGGGTTGTAAAAAGTTGGCCCAGAGTTGGCCAAAATAAATCTGGAATCGCTGCAGCCCTTTAAATACGGGGGCTTAATTGGCGGAGAGGGAGGGATTCGAACTTTCCATACTGTTGTTGTAGTCGGTGCGGGTTTTGGCGGTGCGCCCGTGAGTGCGCCTTACTATTATTGATTCCTTGTAAGTTATTGTATTATAAAAACAAATAGGTTTGTACAGTCCAATCAATCATCGGCACTGACCAGGCAATTGAAGACTCGTCATTATCGATTAATCTACTTAACAGTTTGAATATAGAATCAGCAAAAGATGTTTTAAGACACTTGGCTTTCCAGTAAATGGAAATAATTGAATACGGTAGCCCTGCGATTCTAGAGCTTAGCATTTCGGATGCCGATGCAATACGAGATGCTAGTGCCTCATGGAAGTTGAACTTAAAGCTAAAAAAAGACCCTTTTAGTTTATCTAAGCTGTCTCATGATAAATATGGGTTTCGAGCAATAGGGGTTGCGGGTTTTATTCGAGTTGGACGTATTAATTTGGAGATTGCTCCGAAATTTCTAAATAATGAATCGACAGGACCCGGCTGGCGCACAGCTATGTGGCGATTTTTAGCTTATGGGAGAGGGGTCGAGTCAATTGGTCAAGCAAGTGGCCATTTTCAAAATGGCACCGGTATTGCGGATATCTTAGCCGACATGTTTTTATCCTCATTGAAGGGCGCCTCTATAAGAGGCTACCCCTTAGGTTACAAGCCTATTCGATGCGACTCGTTTTTTGCTAAAGGGGTTCTCGACCCCAGGAAATATTCGAAACTGCTCCCCGCAACGGGAAAAGTTGGGGTGATATCCACACAATTAACAAATGATATAGCCCCTAATCAACTGCTGAAATGGGCCGGGTTAGAATTAGCTAGATCTGTAGAATCTTCAGAGCGTCGAAAAAAACTTAATCTCTGGCTTAGTGATTTGGCAGGTGTGTCTCATATTCCTCCACCATCAGAAATGGTTAAGTTCTCATGTCGGCAGTACCCACACCTGACTCAGGCAATGAATATTGCCAGATTACTCTATGAAGATAGAGTTGTTGGATATGGTAAAGGGGAACTAAATCTCCCTGGCTTTCTTTGGGACTCTGATGATTTGTTTGAACGAGCGGTGCGGCGCTTATTTTCAGAGGCATCTAGACCATTAGGATTTAGTGTCTCTAAAGAACGATACCCACTAGCAGATTCCGTTGACACCAGTATGATAACTATCCCAGATGTGGACTTGAAGCTTGGTGGCCGCACTGTCTTTCTAGCTGATGCTAAATATAAGTTACTTGGCAAAAATCCTAAGAATGAAGATTTTTACCAGGTATTAGCCGGGGGAAGAGTGAAGGGTGTTTCTAAAGTAAGTTTAGTGTATCCAAAATCAGGTTCAGGGATATCTTCAAAACTATACAAGCCTAAGGGCGTAGGCAACCCTAGTGAAGTAATTGTTGTTCAGATTGGACTTGAGTCTTTTTCCACACGTAACGATATCAGAAGACTTAGAGCTGACATGACCAGCTGGATCATTAAAACTATCCAACTTCCAGAACAGAAAATCGCCCCCCTCCCTGCCAATTAAGCTTATCAGTTATACCTCCGCAATCGAGACCCCCTGTTACCATCTTTAGGCGCGGCAAAGTGAATTCGCTGAAAGTTCTTTCTTGCTTTTCAGTGGTAAGCCATTGCCGATTCATTTTTTGAGAAACTGCTGCAGTTGTTCCAGAGCCAGCATAAACATCGATTACTAAATCATTAGGATCTGTTGCAATATGTAGAATTCTTGATGTTAGCTCTTCAGGCTTGGGAGTCTCAAATGGTACCAGATCAGGAAACATTGATTTTAAATGGCGCTTGGCAGTATCTGCAGTTCCCACGTCAGACCCTGCCCACCATGTATCAGGTACTAATCCTGATTCTATTTCATTTAAAAACCTTTTTAATCTTGGCATCTTATTGCCAGACCCAAAATCAATTCGGTCGTCAGCAGCAAGTTCTTCCAGCCTTTCTTGTGTATACCTCCAGCATGTTCCTGTTGCAGGAGAAACCACTCTTCCCGAAGGCAGAGTAATGTCATAAAACTGAGAATCCCTTCTTCCTGGCCCAGCCTTAGCTGTTAAGTCTCCAGAAGACCATGGCCCACGGTGGTCATCATCAGGATTTTTGTAACGTTTAATTTGATCTTCAGTTGGAGGAAGTTTATGTCTAGAATTGCGCCATTCTTTTTTACTTTTAGCGTATACCAAAATATATTCATGCGTTGTTGAAATTGACGTTCGATTATCTCTGCTTACTGTTTTTTGCCAAACAATTGTGGCTACAAAGTTGGTCGATCCAAATAGAGTGTCAAGCATTAATCGTGCTGCAGGCATCTCAGCATCATCTATATGCATCCATAAACTTCCATCAGGCTTAAGAAATTCTCTCAAGTAAGTACAGTTTACTTTGAGATCATCTAGCCATTTGTAACTGCAAGTATTATCTGAATAATGGTGGAATTGAGTGCGACGATTATATGGGGGGTCGATTAATACAAGCTTTACAAAATTTTCATTGCCTTTAAGTACTTTGAGGGTATCGTAAGCATCCCCATGAACAAGAATAGATTCCTTTTTATTAAGTAGTTTATGACTCAATGATTTTATTGATGTGCTTTTTTTACGATTACTGGGCACCGAAGATATCCTTTGCTTTATTTGTAGTGTAAACGGGTCATGGGGGCTACGCTAAAGCGCCTATTAAGGCTTTGCGGTGTGCTTGTTGTATAACATCATCTAACCCGTTGCCAGCTGTGAACGCTTCGAGCGCGGTTTTTTCGTCAATTTGTACTAGTGCCGTTTCCATTGCAAATCCTTAAAATATTATTGTAATTAAATTCGCCCCTTGCTCTCGTCGGTGGGGAGCCGCAGGAGAAGGGTGAGAGCGGGGCGAAAGGGGTTTACTTGATAGTTAACCGGGGTACGCCAAACGCCAGCCGAGCGCCTTCGATAATTTCACCCGTTTTCAAGCGTTTCAGAATTTCTCGTTTGTCCGGTTTAGTTGTTATTGTTGTTGTAACAAGTGTCGCAGGTAGTGCGCTCTCGTTTTCGACTTCTACAACTTGCGAAGCTTTGCCAAGCTTAACGCTAAACTCAGGACAGCTGATTTCTGTAATTTCGCACTTTGTCATATTCAGTCGTAGATATTCGCGCAATTTAGCCGCTTTGTTTTCGATGGACTTTCTACGTTTAGCAATGCGTAATTCAGCTTCTTTGAGTTGCGCAGCGTTGCTATCAAGATTAAGAAAAAACGCGGCGACATTGCGACCTTTTGCTTCAATTGCACCGGTCAAACCTTCGAGCGTGTCAATAATCGTTTGCTCGTCAATGTCGGAGTCGTGCATTACTGCTAACGCGGCTTTGTACTCGTCGGCAAGATCATAGAGTGATTCCATTAAAACCCGCCCCCCATTTGATCGTATGAAGCAAGATCTTGCGCTTGACCGCCACCACTAAAACCGCCCTGATTGCCTTGGCTATTATTTTGGCCGCGCTCGTCTTTGTCCTTGAGCGTCATCAATGCCTTGTCAACGGCCTCCGCAGGCGAATTTGCTAGGGCTTCTTTTAACGTTACGCGAGTTTTAGCGGAAAAGGGGAATTTAATATCGAATTTATAACCATCGCCACCATCGTTTTTAGTGTATAAGACCTTTTGAAGAACTAGGCCGATAGGCTTATCTTGAAATTCCGGTATGAACTCGAATGGAGTGTTGGCACTATCAACGCTGTGACCAATTGTTATTGCGTTAAGTCGCAATAGGCCCATAATAGCGTTTATTATATTTTTGCCGCTTAGTTCTGTTCCGTCGGCCTTCTCATAATAAACTTTCATCCAATTAGCGCTACCTGCTTCGCTTTTTAGAGTGAATTCTACGTACTTGGTGCCGGTGTTAGCAGTACCCATAGCGGTGGACATTAGGCCGATATACGCGCCTGTTTCAGTGATGCCAGATGACTCGGCTTTTTCTGCGCTCTCTTGATCGTATTGCATGAATGACATATTTCTTATACTCCGTAGTAGCTGTTGATTTTGGTTGTTACGTTTTTTAAATCGTTTTCGATTAGTTCGCTTTCAAACATGCCGATCGGTGTTTTTGCCGGTGTTTGGCCGTTGGTGGCTGTTTCAAAATAGTGTTTCTTTTCTCGCGTCACGCACATTAAGACGGTGGTGAACAATCCTTCAACGACAACTTTTTCATCCAACATTTTACCTGTAGTCTTGATAGATATTTGACCCTCGCTATTCGTTTGCGTGTGAGCGATAAAAATTACAACAATGTGCTCAGGTAGCGATTTCGCAAAATCAATTAGACCCAAAAAGCCAAGCGCCATCTCAGTAAATTTTTTATATCCGGTAACATTTACGCGGGAAAACTCATCTCGCATCACTAGATAGTTTGAGTCATCAACAACAATTACTTTCTTACCTGCTTTAACTGCAGCCGACATTGCTTTTATAATTTTTTGATAGTCAGCGCCGACATATACCGAGCCGCTTGTGTTCTCTTGCGAGAATTGCGTCCATCCCTTAGGCCGAAAAGGTAAATCTTTTTTCTCAGCTTGAATTAGAAGCGTTGAGGCGGGGTCTAGGTGCTGCAAGCTGGTTGTCTTGCCTGCGCCACTATTTCCCAATACCAGCACGGCCCTACTCATTACCGGCTACCATTGGCACGTTATGCTGGGCGTTGGCTTTCGCGGCGCGATCTCTGTATTCTGCAGGATCAGGCGTGGCGATTGCGATCGCTAAAAGCGCTATTAGTGCGAGTGATTGAATGCAATCTATCATGTGCGGGCTCTCTTCAATTCGTTTGGTTGAATTAAAGTTAGCAAAAAGCTAAACTTTCCGCAAGAAAATAATTAAAATATTAGCATGTTGCTTTTTAACGAATGAAAAAAATTAGCAAAAAGCTAAAGTTTTTAGTTGCAGAATGTGCGTTTTGCTATTATATTTTTGCAATGAATATAAAACAATATCTCAAAAGCACAAACACAAGAGCAAAAGAGCTTGCTGAAAAAGCAGGCGTTTCCGCGCCTTATTTATCTCAACTCGCAAGCAATCACAGGACGCCAAGCAAACAGCTTGCAAAGCGGCTTTCTATCGAAACCAACGGTGAAATCGAAATTTTGCACGCCCTGTTCCCTGAAACAGCCGAAACAGCCGAAACAGAAGAGGATCAAAGCGCATGACTTTGGGCTCCCTGCAGCATGTAAATATTATTAAGCAAAACGAGCGGCGTGGAAATTGTAGAAAACTACCAATTTGCATCAACGCGGCTCGAATCACAAAAAAAGAGCGGCGGCGGTTGGTGCAATCGATGCTCGGCTATACGCAGCAACAACAAGCAGATGAAGATTGCCGCACGCTTACAACAATAACCAAGCAAAGCGCCAGCGTAGTAAAAAAGCTGGGAGCGGCGAATATTACGCACGCCGTGGCAATCGCTATTAGTGCAGGAATAATAAGCGCATGACAAAAAACGATAATAAAAAAACAGTTAATGAATTGTGGGAAGAGCACGCCGAAACCTTGGGGCCGGTTGCGTATGAAACGTGCCGGGGGATTTATTACACGATAAAGGGGGCGCTGGTAGCTGTGTTTTTGTTGCCGGTGCGGTTGATGAAAAAAGATACAGGATCGAAAGACGAGCAATAAAAAACCCGCAGCCGACGAAGCAAAACGGGTTTTATTGCACACATTGAAATGAACAACGGTGATCAGTATGGAACAACATATAGAAAAAAGCAACATTATAGATTTCAAACCGCCTGAAAGGACGGAACCGGCAAAAGAGGCGGTAATAGTGGCAGATGTTGAAAATGGTTACACGCGCATTGCTAACGAACTGATGGACGCTCTATGCACGATAGATATGCCGGGCCGTTACTTTAAAGTGCTAAACGCTGTAATAAGGAAAACTTACGGCTATAACAAAAAAAGTGATTGGATAGCGCTATCTCAATTCGTAGAGATGACAGGCATTGAAAAATCAAATGTATCAAGAATTTTGAATGATTTGGTTAGAGCTGGAATTTTAACAAAGACCGGAGACGGAAATATAAAGCAGATTTCTATTAATAAAACGGTATCTGTTTGGGTGGCCCCAAAGCCAAAATATAGCATTAAAAAAGAGGCTAAAATTGACGATAAAAAGGGGTTGTCAACCCCGACAATATTGTCAACCCTGACAACAAATATTGTCAACCCTGACATTAAACACGTCGAAATTGACAACCACAAAAGACATATACAAGAAAGACAAATACATATGTCATCTGGTGATGACGAGCATGTGAAAACGAAAGTTAAAAAACCTGTATGCCAGACACAGAAAATCATTGATATTTATCATGCTGAATTGCCGGAGCTGCCAGAGGTAAAAATACTAACCCCTGACAGAAACAAAAAAATCAAAGCGCGATGGAACCAAGGGGAGAAATTTCAATCCTTAGGATTCTGGACTAAATATTTTAAATACGTTAGGACTTCTGACTTTTTAATGGGCAGGTCGGAAAATAACCGTCAGTGGTCGGCCAATATTGATTTTTTAATAGCGGCCTCAAGCTTTGCAAAAGTCATCGAAGGAAGTTATCACCAAGGCGGTGAAAAATGAAACTTTACAACGATGACGCAGAAAGCGCGGTTATTGGTGCGATTTGTATGGATGGTTCTTGCTTGCTTGAAGTTATCGACATGCTAACGCCTGAGTCATTTTATATTGGCCAGTATCGGGAAGTGTTCAATGCAGCGGTTGAGCTTGATGGGCAAAACGTAGAAGTTGATATAATTTCGCTAGGTGATTACCTAGACAAGCGCACACAAAATATCAACTGGTTTTCTTCGCTTGCTGATATGGCTAAAAATTGTCCCAGCACTCGAAACATCAAAACCTACGCGGCGAACGTTCAAGAGTATTTTGAGCTTAGGAACTTGTTGAGCGCTGGGCAGGGGGTTATAGATATATGTGGAAACCCCGATTTGACGCTCGACAATAAGCTAAGCGCAGCGCAAGACGAAATCCTAAGCCTTGATAAGGGGTCAAGCAAGAATGGGCCTGTGATAGCAAAGGAGGCGCTCAAGGAATGGGTTGATCATATAGTGATGTGCGGTGAAATGGGCGGCGGGTTGACTGGTGATTCGTGCGGATTTCCATTGATCGACGAGCGCACAAAAGGATTTCATGCCGGTGAATTGATCGTAATAGCCGCTCGCCCTGCAATGGGTAAAACCAATATGGCGTTAAATATCATCGCCTCTTATCTACACCGTCAGCAAAACGTTTTAATGTTTTCGTTGGAGATGTCAAAAGTTGAGCTCTATTCTCGCCTATTTCCGATTATGACCGGGACGAGTTATTCGTCTACGTTGGAAGCAAAATTCAATGAAGAGGAAACTAACAAATTTAATAATTTTATTGCCTCAATGGCAGACCAGAAGTTTTTTGTTGATGACGACGCGGCAGTTAGTATTTCAGCGATAAGATCACACGCCAGAAAGATTAATAAACGAAAAAAACTTGATTTGATTGTTGTTGATTATATGGGGCTTGTTGAGGCAGAAGGGTATTCGCCAACAGAGCAGGTATCCAACGTTTCCAAGGGTCTAAAGCGCCTCGCTAAAACTATGGGGTGCCCTGTTATAGCGTTATCACAACTAAGCCGTAAATGTGATGAAAGGCCCGATAGCAGGCCGATATTGTCGGATTTACGACAAAGCGGATCAATCGAACAAGACGCCGATATTGTAGCGTTTTTGTACAGAGACGAGGTTTATTACCCTGACTCGCCGGACAAAGGAATTGCTGAATTTATTATACGAAAACTGCGGCATGGTGAGATAGGAACCATACCTTTGGCGACTGACTTCGGAACTTGTAGATTCTTGCACACATTACAAGAAGCTAGAGGCTTCCAAGAGAAGAAAAAGCAAGATCGAGGGATGTCATTTTGAGCAAATCAGAAACGGCAAAAAAATACCTAAATCAAGCGCGTGAAATCATCGAAAACGGCAAGGGTGCAGGCGGGCAAGTTGTCCAGTGTGGCGCTAGAAAGGCGGCTGATAGGGATTGGTTTAAATTAAATACCGGCTATCAATTAGATTATGTAAAGGGTGCAGCATGAAAAACAAAAAACCTCGAAACAAAAAATACAACAAAAGTAAATTAGGTCAGCAACGTCTACATCGAGCAGCCGAAAACGTTTGTTTTCATGCTTGGAAGTCGGAAGAGACAAGCGAAGAGATGCCGGTTTTGCATAGTGACGCGCCCGCCAAAGTCTTTAATCATGCGATTGAAAATAATTATCGATGGCACGTATTAGCGTTAACTCAGTGTTTTGATTCTAACGATCAATATTACGAAGAGGTGCAGGAGGTGGTGACCGCCGCTCCATGTAATATTAATGACCTCAAATTCGTCGTTGAAGGCGCAATGCGCGAAACAAAAAGAGTAGTCAACCCCCGCGACTTCTTTGATTGTGGCTTTGTTTGCCGGGTTGCAAGTAAGCACGTTTTGAAGGCGGTAGCGCGTAAAGAGCAGCAAGAACGAGAGGCGGTTTTAAGAGAGAAGGACGCTCGGCGGCGACGGTTAGAGAAATACAAAGCATTACTAGAGGTGGCTTGAAAATGACATTAAAAGAATTTTGGACGCGCTCAAAAGAGGCTAGGCAACGTTTCATCAATGCAGCGATCAGCGAAACCCCTACTGATTACTATGATGGTTTTTCATTGCTCGCAAAAGACAATCAACACATGATCGAAGCGTATTTCAAGAAAGCGCAGGACGAGCGGCTGGAGGGTGTAAAAACCGTTGGATCCAAATACATCGTTGAAGAATTACGGCGCGAGGGTATGCGCGAAACGTCGGAAAAGCGGCAATTTAATATCAATAATAATTACACAGGGAGTCTGGCCAGACTGGCTATGAGAATGTTCCCTAAAGAGTTTGGTGAGTTTTTCCGGATTCGCCAAGGGTGGTCAAAATAATGGAAGCCTACCAAGTTTTAATTGCTGTGACTGTGATGGTAAGTATCAGCTCGCTAATTTTGCTATTGGCCATTCCGTTGTCATTGTTTGGTGCGGCAGCTATTCATCAGCTAGTTAAATTTATCAGGCGCTTGCTATGAGTGATAGGGTTGTTATTTACGCTGCAGATCAGCTGTCAATTTTTGAAGAGCCCTTGAAAAACGGCCCTATAAAAATAGATTGGTCGTATTTCAAAAGGCGCTCGAATCCGCAAAATTCTCTGTTTCATATGTGGTGCAGTGAGTTAGCAAAACAGTTTAAAGCCGCTGGTGAAGATTGTTTCCCGTCGGGGGATGCAATGACAGCGGGAAACATGAAAGAGCACTTGAAGCACACTTTTTTGGGCTCTAAGCCGGTGCAAAAAGTCGATGTTCAAACAGGCGAGATAACAATCCTTCACGAAACGCGGCAAAGTTCAAAACTCGCTAAACCTGAAATGCTGCATTTTTTAGATCAAGTAAGAGAGTGGGCGATTAATGCAAAGTTAAAAGTAACAATCCCTTTTGGATCGGATTATTACGAGTATTTGCAAGATACAGGGGAGGCGGGTTGATGGCTAAAAAATGTCGAGTATGTAAAAGCGAATTTGAACCACGGCGACCCATGCAAGCTGTTTGCGGCTTTGCATGTGCGATTTCCTACGCCAAGACACAAGATGAAAAGGCAAAAAAGGCGGTTGATAAGAAAAAACGCGCACAACATAAAGCGGATAAAGAGCGTATTAAAACACGGGGGGAGTGGATTAAAGAAGCGCAGGCGGCTTTTAACTCTTACATAAGAGAGCGCGATTTTGATCAGACGTGCATTAGTTGCGACACGCCGCCAAGCGCCCAGCGACACGGTGGGCAGTGGGACGCGGGGCATTATCGTAGCGTTGGATCGGCCCCACATTTGCGCTTTAACGAATCCAACTGTTTTAAGCAGTGCGTCCGCTGTAATCGCTATTTGAGCGGCAACCATAGCGAGTATAGAGCGCGTTTGATAAAGCGTATAGGGTTAGATGCTGTAACAGTTGTTGAGTGTTATAACGTTTCTGCACCCTTAACAATCGATCAAATAAAAGCAATAAAAAAGAAGTATTCAAAGCTAGCAAGAGAATTAAAAAAGGCGCGTGAAAATGGGTGATTTAATACAACGTAACCAGCATTTTTTGCACATTTTAATTAAGCGGTCAGGCGGTGAACTGTTGATTGGCTTAAAAGAACTGGAGGACGCGAAACGAGAAAAGGGAGCTATAAATGTTGAACGCTTAGGGAGTGGCGTTTTTAAGTTATCGGCATTGAAGGCAGATGGCGCGAAGATTGATAGGCCGTTGGATATTGATGATCAAATACAGGAAGAAATTAATAAAGTTGAATGGCCGGACGAAGAAAGCAATCGACAAAAGGCGATCGAGCAAAATTATATTTACGAGAAATTAGCGGGGCTAGTGAAATGATTGGCGAAGTAATAAAGTGGAACGGCGGCGAGTGCCCAGTGAATGATTTTGATATCGTGCGCGTTACGCATGTTGATGGCGATGTGGTAGAGGGCGAGGCATACGGTTTTCTATGGGAAATTAATAATGAAACTAACGGCATGAAAATAAAAGAATATAAACTGTTAAAAGTGGCGGCAGTTTATGAGGCAGAAAAGCACAGCCACTATTTTAAAGATTGCCCATACTCTCGGGTAGATATTTATCGAGTTTTAGAGCTGTTCGGCGTTACAGATCAGGCGCTAGGTCATGCTATAAAAAAATTGCTGGTCAATGGTGGGCGTGGAGCTGGTAAAGATTCCCGGCAAGACGTGCAAGAAGCCGTTGACACATTAAAACGTTGGTTAGAAATGGAAGCTGAAAAAACCGCTTTTGAAAGTGGGGCGGCGTAATTGGGTGAGAAAGAAGAGCGAAAGCGGTGGTTTCAGGCGTATAAGCTGCTTACCCGCAAAACGCGCCCGGAGATTAAAGCGTGGTTGATGCGCCAAGAGTGCAGCGAATACCGCGACGATATGCGGCGGCGTTTGAATGTAATGTCAAAAAATCAAGAGCGGTCTAAAAATGCCAATCAGAAAAGCAGCGGAAAGGGAAAAAATAGAAAATGACGTTGCTGTTTTTTTGGCAAGCGGCGGTGAAGTTACAAAATTTAAAATTACAGCTAGGGCAGATAAGACTAAATTATCTCAGAATGCGATAAAATACATTAATGCACCGTTGTTTTTAAAAGGGTTATAACATGATTACAGCAAGGCAAGCACTTGAGCAAGCGTACACGTTAGGGCATACATCTTTTGAAAGTAGCGCGTATCAGCAAGGCACGCATGATCCGGTAAAGGCTTCCACGCGAGGCAGAATTACGCGAGACTCTAAGGGGGGGATTGATATTCCTGATTTCGCGCTTTGTCATGCTGTAGAAACTCGGCGCGGTCGTTCAGGTACAACCAACACGATATGCAAAGCGGTTGAAGCAGGTAAGTTGATATCGGCAGCAGAGTCAAACAAACCGGCTTTATATGTCTTGTGGCTTCGAACTGCTTATCATCCTATGGACAATTCAAACGCTAGAAAGCACTTTAAAAATCGCTTGTTCGAGTTGTGGCGCGACAATCGAGAAAAGCGGCCCAGCGGTAAGTTGGCTGGACTGATGGCGTGTCTGCTTGATTACGCTGTTGATAATTTTAGTTATTCGATGCGATGCGACGGAGCGGCATTGTATCAACCCGCGCAGATTTGCAGGGAGTTAAGCGGGGGTGTTTATGGTGCGCTTTGGAAGCCTTGCCCAAAAAAGATGAACTGGCAGCGAGATATAAAGCCGGAGCTAAACGCAATTTATGACATTCTTGAATCGCTCGACAAAAACGCATTGATTCCAGTGTGGGATATGCTGTCTGATTTAAGTAGTAATAAAAAGATATTGCGCGCTTGAAGTTTCTGGGTGATGACTGTAATATTCCTTTGTAGCGTCTTTAAAAGTGCTACCAAATTTGCCTAAAATAAAACTTCAATTGCTTGTTCTTGGTCGTTCATTCAAAGATTTCATTTAGGCTGAACGGTTTAACCGTTCTAAAAAAACCGCATCTGCAAAATGCGGTTTTTTTATGCTTAAAATTTAGCAATCTAAGCGCTTGACTTTTTCGACTCCAAAATATACACTTTTTTGTAGTTTCAGAAATCACCTCTTTTTGTTGCGTTGTTAGAAAAACCCCGTTGAATTTCAAATTTCGCGGGGTTTTTTTATGTCCGCTTAATAGTACCCGTCAAGGCTCTGAATAAATTTAATCCTCAAATTGCACGGGTCTTTTTTAAAGCCGCTCTACCTTGATAGCCCTTCGCCCAATAAGCCAAGGGCTTTTTTGTTAATGGCTATATTCTCAAAACGCTCAATTGAAAAGCTCGGCACTTGTCATCCTGATTTGCAGATGATAATGCAGCACGCTATTCGTGTTATGGATTTTTCAATTTTGTGTGGTCATAGGGGCAAGGGCGAGCAGTGGCGATTGTATCAAGACGGTAAGACGAAGCTAAATTATCCCAACTCCAAGCACAACAAGACACCTAGTTTGGCTGTTGATATCGCGCCTTATCCAATCGATTGGAGCGACAGAAAACGCTTTTATTATTTGGCTGGTGTTGTCGAAGGTATAGCGGATCAGCTCCTTAGGGATGGCGTGATAACCCACAAAATAAGGTGGGGCGGTGACTGGAACCGAAATCACAATTTCAACGACCAAACATTTTTTGATTTACCGCACATCGAACTAGTCGAGGTTTAACGCATGAGTCCATTACTTATACCGCTTATCGGGCCGATTATGAATGGTTTGATTTCACTCGTTAAGGATCCGGGTGAATTTGCAAAAGATAGCGTCAGGACTAAAACAACAAAAACGGCGGTTGCAGTGGCTGGTGCTGGAGTTGTCGCAATACCGAGCGTGCAAACCGAGGATCAAGCGATCACAGCTATTATAACTGGCTTAGCTACCATAGCTTTAGCGCTCTACAAAAAGCACAAGTGAAGCGCTTAAAAGCCGGCAAGCTCGTAATTTTGAATGTGGTAAGTCTTGCTCTTACGTTAACAGCTCTTTGTTTTTTTGTTCCGTTTGCTGTGAATTTATACATTATGATCAAATTGATCAAATTGAGCAAATTACAGTGAAGGGTGCAAAATGGATAATGATCAAATTGAGCGACTAGGTGTGATTATCGCCGAGCAAATGAATAAAAGTCATCAAGACCACGACGACCACCACGAATTTATTGAAGCAATAATGAAACGCGAAGAGAAAAAACAGGCGCGTTGGGAAAAAATTCAAACAAGTGTTATCGGATCGGTTGCGCTTTTAGTGCTTGGCAGTGTCGGTAAATTGGTAATGATGGGTTTTGATGCGTGGGTTAAGAGTAAGTAAATAGATTTTATAATTAGAATTAACGGAAATTAGGAAGAGGTATTTATTAGGTGGGATATCCAAGTAATACTACTCATACATTTACGATGTTTGAATATACAAAGCTTTTCAATTCGATGTATAGAGATGGTTCTCAGCCTGACAATAATCCTTTTAAATGTGTGGGGATTCCTTCACCTACATGGGGGGTTCAGCATACGAAGCCTAGCGCACCAGCCGATTGGAGCAGTGAAGTTGCAGGTAATTACTACATTGATCACTCAACCGGTAGCGATTCTGAAACTTACGGAACACCATCAATACCACGTAAAACTTTACCTTTACCCATACCGGCAGGCTCATATATTGAGATTGCAGGAACTTATGCGGAAGTTACAGCTGGTGACATTCGTGTAAATGGATATGGGACAGATAAGGAGCCAATTTGGATTGTTGGCGCAGATGGCACGACCCCAAAATTCAACGCCGACGGCCCTAAACTATTGGTTTGGGGTAGCTATGTTTTTATATCAGATATTGCTGTTGATGGTGCTGCGGGGGCTGGAGCTGTACAGATAGCAAGTACATCAAGTGATACATTTGCGTCAGACCATATTTTCCTAGACGTTATTAATGTTTCTGGTAGCGATACTACTTCCGGTGGAATATCAGTTGTAGATTGCCCAACGGTTAAAACAAATAATGTAATAATTTTAAATCCACAGGTAAATACATTAGGGCCGCAAGTAGATGTTGATTTTGATGCCCATGGTGTTTCCTTGGGTGATGGCGTTGAAGATGTATGGTTGCTTGGCGGCACGATACAAAATCTTTCAGGATCAGGGGTTCAAATTGGTAGCGGTCAAAGTGCCAATAATTGTCAGCGTATTTATGTTGGCCTAGTTTCGATAACTAATACTAGACAGAGCGGGATATGGACTAAGGCAGGTAAGGACGTGGTTATCTCTAAAAACATCGTCCATGATATCCAAGACCGATGTGTAGGAGCAGACACAAGCCCAAGCAAAGGCATTGGCGGTCAATATCGATTGGATCGTGTGTGGATTATATTTAATACTATTTATAACGTTAGGTATGGTATTAGAATCCCATCTACCACGGCCAGCGCTGGCAAAGTTTACGCCGTTGGAAATGTACTCCATTCGATTAATGGGAGTTATAGTGGCGGTGTGTGTTTTCCAAATGATCCCGGCGGGACGAATAATTGGGATGATTCAGCAATACACATTCAAGGGTGTGCAGAGCGATACATTGTTGACAACACAATCCATAGCGCAGTATCTGGTGTCCATGTTTCAAATGCAGCGGATGCTATCACCCATATAACGGGCAACCTTATTTCAGAAATGACCGGAACTAATGGCCGCCACTTCTTTTCAGAGCAAACAGACGGCAGCATAACAGAGATGCACCACAACCTGTATTTTGATGCTACAGGCATTGCAATGAAGTGGGGAGGAGTGACTTATACCGATTTGGCAACATATCAAAGCGGGACAGGATTTGGGGCTAATGACATATCAAGTGATCCATTATTTGCAGATTCTGTAAACTTTGACCTTACACCCACATCAAGCTCGCCAGCGAAATCCGCAGGTTATTTGTCGCCAGTGTATTCACTTTTTGAATCTCTGTATTTGCATGACATTGATGTAGATCATGCAGGAAACGCTAGACCAAACACAGGGCGCTCCATTGGTGCGCTGGAGGCTGCTTGATGCCAACGATTAAAAATGTTTATGTTAATACTGATGGTGGTGCTGATCATTTAACACTGGCGGCGGCAGAAACAGCAGAGCAAGTTGCCAATGCTGATTTAGTTGCTAATGATCTTCATTTAAAGGTGCATTGCTCAGGGTCAATAGCTGACGTTTCGCCGGTTGTTTTTGATGGGTTTACTCAAGATGCTACACGGTATGTTGAAATAATTGGTGATTTGGATGGTGCATTATGGGATGACACAAAATACAGATTAGTTGCAAATGTCTCAGGGTCAAATGCTGTATTGCGAATACTAGATCCATTTGTAAAAGTACGTAATTTGCAAGCTTGGAATACAAACCCCTCTGCCGCTGGTGAAGATTCAGCGATAAGATGGGGGCATGGAAGTGTAGAAGTTGATAGTTGTATTGGGAGAGGTGGCCGCTATACATTGGTAGATAATGGGGATGGTGGATCTTCTGTTATCAATTCCCTGGCGTATGGCGGTAATACGGGAGGACTCCTAAAAAATGGCGGTGCTGGAACGCTAGACATTGCAGGATCGACCATTGTTAGTGATGGATTGTATGGTGTTAATGGATTGTCAGGTACAGTAACATGCAAAAACGTTTATGCGGCTGGTTCGTCTTCTGCGTTTGAATCTGTTGAATCGTTAACTAATTGTGCGTCAAATGACGCGACTGGCAGCGCAGGATTGCAAAATATTCCTGTTGATAACACTGTTTTCTCAGATGTAGCAGTTGATGATTATCGTTTGGCGGGAGGGTCAGCGTTAATTGATGCTGGTACTGACATGGCCGGTGATGCCGCACCTTTAAATCTAACAACCGATATTGAGGGCAATGCCCGAACAGCCACACCGAGTATAGGCGCAGTGCAAGAAGATACCGCGCCCAAACCGTCAATTTCTGATGTGAATACTGACAATACATTGATTGTGGGTAGCACCGGAAATGTGATCAATGGAGCGCAGTTAGATTCTGTTACAGCAGCAACAATTGAAAGTGGAGCGCTCACGCAAGCATTAACAAATTTATCATTAGCGAGCACTACGGTAACCGTTAATGATGCCGTTGTGCAGGGTGATTTGCCCTATGGTTCAGTTGATTTGATAGTGACGGACGGTTCGAACCCTTACAGCAGTACAATTAATTTACAACCGGAAAGTGGTAAAACATACGTCATTGTTGATACGCCAGATACCGGTGCAGGAAGTATACTTTATAATTTTATAGGTGGTACTCCAACAAACGGGGATCAGGTCGAGTACGCAGAAGGTAATTCTCTTACTGTAAATGCAGATGGAACATTTACTATCCTGCCTGGTGATTATGTTTTAAACATGAGGTACTGGGATAGTTCAGTGTGGACACCGTTTACGGTCACCGTGGTTAATGGTCAGATTGATTCGGTAGCGCCATTATTTACTGTTGCGCCTGGCGTAACCGGTATAACTTCAACGTCTTATAATGTGGACTTTGCAGTTGGAGAAAGCGGCAATTATCGTTTTGTTGCTGTGGCTGATGGAGCTACCCCACCGACTGCACTCGAAGTAATGACGGGTACTGGCGCGGGTAGTAGCGCTCCGATTTACGATAGCACGCTTTTAACTATGACAGCGGACGCAGGGGTATCGACACCGGCAGTAGGTCAAGCGAGCGGCACGGCATTCGATGTTTATCTTGCTGTCGAAGATGCAGCGGGTAACCAGCGCTTAGCGTCCGTTCTCAACGTAACAACTGTGGCAGTTAATACAGCGCCGACTGTGACCGCGCCAAGCGCCTTGTCTATCGAATTTGCGTATGGAGCTGGCGGCCTCGCCAAAAGCGACAGCGTTCTCTCGGCTTGGCTGACATCTGGCGCGGTTGTTGATGATTTTGATACGTTAACCGCTACTGCAGATATAAGCGGTTTAGCAGATCCGATGCCGGCAGGCGATCATGTGATAACTTTTGCCGCGACGGATACCAGCGGCCTAACTGGCAGCGACACATCAACGCTAACATTGATAGAGGGGGCAAACCCAAACACCGCCCCAACATTTACGAGTACGGCTCCGACAGCGGCTATATCTGGTGCTTTATATGCGTACGTGGTTACAACTACGGATGCAGACGCGGATACCGTAACGTTAAGCGCAACAACGCTGCCAGCGTGGCTAACATTCGCCGGTGGGGTTTTGAGCGGTACGCCTGCTGCGGGTGATGTGGGTTCGAATTCGGTGGTGATTGAAGCTAGCGACGGAACGTACACGGTAGCGCAGTCGTTTACGATTGTAGTTAGCGCGGTTGAGACAATCTATCCAGAAAATAGAAATATCGCGTACTTGTCGAGCTTAACGCCAACGCTTGTTGTCGGTGATACATTTAAAGCTAGCGCGACTTTCAAAGCGGGCGTTCCTAATGCGACTTACTCGGTTGCTGGTGCTGGCATATCATGTTCAGTTATAGCGGCAGATCATTCGAAGCGCTACTGTGATGCGACTGTTCAGGTTGAGGGCGCGGCGGGTAGCGATTGGGGTAACGGCGCTATATTGCTAACCATCGATAAAGCAACGACGGCTCAGATAGCCGAATATGTTAAATCGCAGGAGGCGGCAAAGCTGGAGATTCAGGTTTCTGTTGGTGATGAGGATTACACATGGTTTGCACCCCTCAAGCTTATCGCTGGGCATATCTAATGCAGATTAATATCGATAGCGATATCAAAGGCATGATCAAGCATCTGGATAATCTACAAAAGAAACAGATACCGTTTGCTACTGCTAAAGCGTTGACTATGACCGCAAAGGATGCACAAGAAGCCACTAAGAAAGCCATGATTAAAAAGCTTGATAGGCCGACGCCGTTTACGTTGCGCGGTGTTGCTATTGAGCGAGCAACAAAACAGAGTCAAGCGGCAAGGGTATTTATCAAGGATATACAGGACGAGTACCTAAGGTGGCAAATAGAGGGAGGCACGCGCAAAGCGAGAAACAAAGCGCTATTAATCCCGGAGAATATAAAGCTTAACAAGTACGGTAACATGCCGAGGAAAAAAGTTTCTACGCTGAGAGCTAAGCCCAATGTATTTAGCGGCGAGGTTGGGGGCGTGAGCGGTATCTATCAACGTTATAAGCGTAAAGCCCCTAAGCTTCTTGTAGCATATAGACGCGAGGTTACATACGGCGTTAAGTTTCCATTCTATAAAGTGGTGGCGGGGTCAGTGCGCCAACGGTTCGCGGGAAACTTTAGGCAAGCCATGAAAGAAGCAATGGCCACGGCTAAATAGTGCGCAGGCGTGAACATTTATTGGGCCGCCGAGAAAAAAAGGTACTTTTAGACCTTCGGTAACGAGGGTAATTCGCAG
>Ga0315321_10000273_pt1 | contig 36795 bp, 62 predicted proteins | sample M180m21515metaG_FD_203464 | JGI IMG/M metagenome (GOLD analysis project Ga0315321, IMG submission 203464) | Ammonia-oxidizing marine archaeal communities from Monterey Bay, California, United States - M1 80m 21515 | ecosystem: Environmental > Aquatic > Marine > Intertidal zone | place: USA... | reverse complement strand
TAATGCAGAAAAGCGTGAAAATGCAAAAAGCATCATTAGCAACTCGTATGACGCGGCAATGAAAGCGTATAAATCGTTAGCAGGCATTCCACTCATTGGCCCTGCATTAGGCGCGGCGGCGGCGGCGACCATCTTGGCGGCTGGAGTGTCGTTTGCGGCACAATCTTTGTCAGGCAGGGCATTAGGCGGTCAAGTACGCGCTGGAGAGTCCTATGTAGTAGGAGAGCGAGGGCCAGAAGTCTTAACAATGGGCGGCATGGGCAACATTACGCCTAACTCCGCTCTAGGGCAGGGATCTAGTGGCGTGGTCAACAAAACTGCTAACGTCAACTTCAACATTACAGCCAATGACTCGCAAGGGTTTGATGAGCTATTGGTTAATCGGCGCGGCCTTATTATTAACATTATAAATGACGCCATAGAAGACCAAGGGAGGGCGGCAATCATATGAGCTACCCAACAGACCCAGAGTTTGAAGCTATTGATGTGCGCCTAAATTACAACAATGTTAGGTCGCAAACCCGTAGCGGAAGATCGCAAGTTCGTAATATCGGCGCGGCGTTATGGTCATTTACTGCTAAATACAACAACCTGACAAGAGCGCAAATGGCTCCAATTTATGCGTTCCTAGCAGGCAAGCAGGGCGGCACAAGCTCTTTTAGCATCACCCCGCCAGTGATTAGCTTATCCACAGGAAACGCTACAGGGACGCTGAGAGCCAATGGAGCGCATACCGCTGGCGACAACACCATCACGATGGACGGCATCAGCGGCACAGTCAAAGCTGGTGATTTCATTAAGTTTGCGAGTCACACTAAGGTTTATATGGTTGTGTCTGATTTTTCATCAGGGACAATGACAATAGAGCCTGCATTGCATGAGGCCGTAGCAGATAATGAAGTCGTTACATTTAACAGCGTAGCGTTCACCATGCGAGTTACAAATGACGCACAGCAGTTTAAGCTGTCTGGATTTGAGCAATACCAATTAGAAATTGATTTGGTAGAGGCCATTTAATGCCAAGAAATGTCAACGCAACGATGAAAGCCGCGTTAGCCACAGACGGCTTTCGCATGGCGCACCTAATTTTTTTAGACATAGCCTCTGGTTTGTATTTGACAGACTATGCGTCAGACATTTCGTATGACAGTCAAACTTGGCAGGCAACTGCATATTTAGTAGAAGTAGGCTCACCATCTGAATCTAGAGATTTGCGCGTTAATCAATTAGGCGTTCAATTCTCTGGCGTTGGACAAGCATACCAAAGCATATTTCAATCTAATAACTGGATGAACAAGCAGGGCAAGGTGTTTAAATTGGTAATGAATGACAGCGGGGCCATAGTAGGCGCTCCACTTTTGGTTTTTGATGGTCAAATTACTAATTGGCAATTCCAAGAAAGTGCGGGCAACTCTAAGGTTCAAGTTTCACTTTCATCCCATTGGGCAGACTTTGAAAAAAAGCAAGGGCGTTTGACTAATAACAGCTCTCAGCAGTTTTATTTTTCTACTGACGTAGGCTTTCAATACGCCGCGCATACTGTCCGAGATATTAAATGGGGCCGTAAGTAATGGGCTTTTTCTCTAAAATATTTAAAGGCATTACTAACCTAATTGGTGATGTTATTGGGTTTTTGGTTGGTGCTGACTTTGACGATCAAAGCCAAGCGCAAGGAGTGTTACTCAACAAGAGTAGCAACATAGCAAACATACCCGTTATTTATGGAACGAGAAAAGTAGGCGGCACAAGAGTATTTTTGTCTACTGGCGGCAATGACAACGAATTTTTATATATGGCGCTTGTTCTTTGCGAAGGCGAGGTGTCATCTATTGGCGACGTCTATATTAATGATGTGCTTTCTACAGACTCTAAATACAGCGGCTTAGTTACTATTGCTAAATATGTAGGGACGGACACCCAGACTTACAGCACCCTGCTTGCAGGGTCTACTGATACTTGGGGGTCTAATCATAAACTTAGTGGGGTCGCGTATTTAGCTATAAAATTAAAGTACGACCAAGACGCGTTTGGTAGCATCCCTGACATACAGGCCATAGTTAATGGCAGAAAAGTTCATGACCCTAGAAACTCTAGTGCCGCAGACGCTTTTTCTACAAATCCAGCGTTATGCTTGCGCGACTATTTAACTAACTCTAGATATGGAAAAGGGCTGGCATCCAGCCAAATAAACGACACTGCTATTTCTGCGGCGGCAAACGTCTGCGATAGCACGGTTACAGAATATGACGGTGCAAGCGGCACGGTAAAGTTGCTGGAATGCAATGCAGTTATTGATACAAAAAAACAGCTTTTTGATAACGTAAAAATACTTTTGCAGGGTATGCGCGGCCTTATGCCGTTTCAAGATGGCACATACTCGCTTTTAATTGACGCGGCGGCTCCCGCAGGTACTCCGTTTAGGCTTGATGGTTCCAATATAACATCGGCGATTACTGTTACCGCTAGCGGCAAAAATAAAAAATACAACAGAGTTCGAGCTAAGTTTGTTAATCCAGAGGCTAATTGGCAAGAAGACAGCGTAGATTGGCCCCCAAACGACAGCACTTACGCGACATTTAAAGCAGAGGACAACGGCGAAGAGCTACTTAGAAACGTAACTCTAAACACCATCACCAGCTATTATTCTGCGAGAGACTTAGCGCGAATTATTTGCAGGGCATCAAGAGAGCATCAATTAACCATACAGGTTACGGCAACCTCAGAGGCGCTAGAGCTTGCTGTAGGTGATGTTGTGGAGCTAGAGCATGACTCGTTGGGGTGGACAGGCGGCTCAATAAAAGACTGTCGTGTTTTAAATATGCAGTTGCAAGAAGATGGCGAGGTTAAGCTAACGCTACAAGAATATACAAACATATATACCTATGCGGCGGGGCCAGAAGAAAGCGATTCTCCCGCCTCTACAATACCAAACCCGTTTGACGTTAGAGCGCCCACTGGCTTGAGTTTGACGCAAGGCGTTAATGTAGCGGCAGACGGCTCTGCTATTCCATACTTAGATATAGCCTTTACTACGTCACGAGACGTTTTTGTTGTTGAATACATCATTAATATTACGCCCCAAGGATTTGATCCTTTTGAGGTGCGACTAAGCACGGCGCAAATGACAGCCGCGCAATTAGCAGGTTCCTCTCCAGTAGCGTATCTAGTTAGCCCTGCATTAGTGACTACTTATACAGTGTTGGTTAGCGCAGTGAATGACGCTGGCGTTAGGTCAGCGAGCATATCAGGCACCGTCGCTATAACCGGAGACACAACAGCCCCGTCTGCTATTACGCTAAATACACCAGTAGGCGGAGTAAAAAGCATAGGTTTGTCGTGGACTAATCCATCAGCAACGGATTTTGCTTATGCACGAATACAGCGCAGGGTCTTAAACACGGGCAACTATGTCAGCATAAAAGACGTATTTGGCAAGCCTAGCGCAACGTCTTTGTTTGCAGATGCAGGTCTTGCAGACAATGTCACTTACCAATATCGCGCATACGCTTATGATTGGTCTAATAATCAAAGCTCACTAAGCAACGTAGTTCAAGCCGCAACCAATGCGGCACCAATTAGTACATCTAGCCTACAGCCGCGAACGGTGCATGGGTATGTCTATTATCAAACAGCCCAAACAGCACAGCCAAGCACTCCTAGCGCGAGCGACTATGATTATGAGGCGGCGGCGGGAGCTAACCCGTTTACCGGACTCACGAGCGGTTGGGGCATAAACCCGCCTGCTCCAAGCACTAACAGCGCCACCACTGGAAACCCTTTTTGGGTAGCAAGGTTTTACGTCACGGAAAGCCAATACAACGGCACTGTAACTGTACAGTTTAGCTCGGCTTTTCAAAGCACTGTGTTTGATGGTTTGGTCACGTTTAAGAACCTAAACACAGAGTTAGCAGATTCCGCATCTAGTCTAGTTACAACTATAGACGGGGGGCTGATTAAAACTGGCGTAGTAGATTTAGCTAATCAAAGTGGCATGGCGGTAAGGCAAGCTAAAACTTCTTTTTCAAGCACTACATCAGGGTTTTTCTTAGGTAATGACAGTGGGACTGCAAAGTTTAATATTGGAAGCTCCACCAAAAACCTAAAGTGGGATGGCACTAACCTAACAACTACAGGGCTAGAGGTTAAAGACTCAGACAATACAACTATTTTAGACTCTGGCGGGTTACGATCTTCAGAGGGCAATAACAGCCTATACAACGGAAGTTTTGTAGAAGGAGCAAATGGCTGGTCTACTGGCGGTTCTGTTTTCTTTAACACCACGTTAGGCCGAGCGTATACCGATTCAAATGAATATATTCAAAGCCAAATTAAAATACCACTAAGCCTTAATGAGCCGCTTTATGTTTACGCTGATGTGTATGGAGCTAATGCGTATTGCACAATTCTTTTTGTTAAAGCAGATGGCTCGTTTACCTCTAGTACGGTACTAACGTCCGGTTGGTCGCCTTCTGCGGGAAATAGTCAACAATTTAGAGTCGCAAAAGTAGATTACCCTTCTTACTCTGGCAATCCATATTTGTATGCTCTTGCAAGGTTTGGCACAAGTAGCGGCGGAAGTACAACAACATGGCATCAAGTTGGGGTTTCTAAAGCCCCCCCTGTTATTGACCCCGCTTATGCTTCTACTTATATCCGCGATTTATCTGTTGATACTCTGCAGATAGCCAATCAAGCGGTGACGGTGCCGCTTACCATTCAATACGGGGCCATGTCTGCATATACGACTAATGGCGTGGAAACGGTAATTAGCACCTCTGCGTTGGCGGCAGGGTTTGGCACTAACGCACCTGACAAAGTTATTTGTTTGGCGTTAGCTGACCTGCAATCATCAGGGTTTGGTAGCGATTTTGCGGCGGCGGTATTGAGATTGCGATATAACACTAGTAACAGCACTACTATTAGCGGCAGTGGAAGCGTTGATGGCGTTCAATTAAATGCTCGCAAAGGTGGGCCGCCATCGTTAAACCTGTCTAAAACAATAAACGGGTGGACGGGAACGCGCTACTTTTTCTTGACGTTAGAGGTCTCCGCTGAAAGTGGCTCTGCTACTGGCTGGTGGCGAGCGTCAGATGCCAATATAAGTTTATTAGGGGCGAGACGATGAGCAATCAAGCCTGTTTTATTGCGTATGAGCAGGGGCGCATCACAGCGATTATTACAGGTGCGCGTAATGCAACAGAGCCGCCTACGGGCGATTACATAGATTACGAAGGCGACATAGAGGTCACGTTAAATCATTACATCAATGTCGGCCAGCCTGTAGAAATACCTGAACGTCCGTCTATATCGCATCAATTTGATTATACGTCTGGCGAATGGACGCTAGACATAGAAGACGCTAAAGCAGATGCGTGGATACGGATAAAAAAAGATCGCAATGTTGCTGAGTGGTCGCAATTTGAATTTAAAGATAAAAGTTTTCAATGTGACCAAATAAGCCAAATGCGTATACATTCAGCAGTACAGGCGGCAGTAATAGACAGTGCTTTAAATATGCTTTGGACAACAGCAGACAATACGACAGTGACCCTCAATGCTTTGGAGCTAAAACAAATGGGTCAGGCTCTCGCTGATCATGTCAACGAATGCCATGAGCGTGGTAGAATACTAAGGGAGCAAATTATTGCCGCTACTACTCAAACGGAACTGGAGGCCATTGTCTGGTGACTACTATTTACCTAGTGCAAGGTGACACAGGGCCGCAAATCAAAATAACTGTAACGCGTGAAGATACTGGAAGCGCAATAGACGTTGGCGGCGGCTCTGCAAAGCTCAAAGTTAGAAAAAAAGGATCTACAACGATAGCCTTTACGCTAACTGCGTCTACTGCTGGCTCAAGTTTAGCAAACGGCATATTGCTGTTTTCTTTAGACGGCGCGCAATTAGCCACTATCGCCGCTGGCAATTACGAAGGCGAAGTAGAGCTTACGTTTAGCGATAGTTCTGTAGAAACCGTATTTGAGAGGGTTGAGATAGTTATCCGCGAGGACTTCTAATGTCAGGCATAAAGCCAACAATTACTAGTCTAAGGGCAATATCTAAAGTAGTAAAAACCCACGCCAAGGCAACCGTTACCTCTTTGCGACCTGTCATAGACAGCATTGCAACGCTTAAACTAATAGAAATTTTAAAGACATTTACTGACACAGCAGTTGTTAGAGAGGTTATAAGCAAAGTGGTTGGCAGGCAGGCGTCAGATGCGGCGTCTGTGTCTGATAGCTCTAGCAACGCTGTAGGAAAAAGCTTCAGCGAATCGCCGTCTGCTACAGATTCGCAAACCGCAAGCGCAGGCAAAACAGCAAGCGACACTACAACCGCGCAGGACGATGACACCAAGACGTTTGGAAAGGTAACAGCTAACCAAGCCTCCGTGTCTGATGTAGCGTCTAAAGGCCTTACGCGGCCTTTTAGCGACAGCGCGGCGGCTATTGATAATCAAACGGCCTCGTTTAGCAAGAATGAAAGCAATTCTGTTGCGCTAGTTGACGAAATAGACATAGTAGCGGCGTTTAGCAGAGCGTTTTCTGAAGATGTGTCTTTGGGTGACGCTGTAGCTGTGGCGTTTAACCAAGAGCTAACAGACAGCGCGGGTTTCACAGACCTTGCCATTCTTGTCTTGGGTAGAGAGTTTGCTGATTCTGTGGCGTTTATAGACAGCGACGCTAAAGCAGTTTCTAAAAATGTAAATGAAGCGCCGTCAGCTTCTGATACAGCATCCAAAAGCGTTACGCGGCCTACAGCAGACGGCGTCGCGGCTAATGATGTGCAATTTGCAGAAATGGGTAAGCCTTTTGGTGACTCAACAGGCGTTACGGATACTAATGTCATTAATTTTGCTAAGTTTGCGACCAACACGGCTACCGCATCTGATAGTCAACTGCGATCTATAAATAAATCGCTTTCTGATACAATGATTGTTACAGACGATTCTAATGGAGCGGCTGTAGGTGACGACCAAGTTGCAAGTTTTTTCAAAAATGTAACCAATTTGGTAGGCGCATCTGACAATCAAACTAATCAATTTGGGAAGGTGGCTTCAGATTCAACCAATTTAACTGACTCTGGCTCTATCGAAAATCAAGGCTATTGCGACATAACTTATTTTGACGAGGTTTATGTTGGAGAGTCATTAACCTTTTGAGGTGACACATGGAAGATAATTTAAAGCTAAAAGGTGATGTTCTCATTACCGTTAAAGACAAAGACGGCAATGTCAAAGAACAGCGCCATGAAAAAAATCTAATTGTTACTGCGGGGCTAAACTTCATTTGCTCTCGCATGAAAGATACCTCTGCTGGCGCTATGTCGCACATGGGCTTGGGATCAGGCACTACAGCGGCGGCGGCTGGGCAAACTGATTTGGTGACCTTGTTGGGCTCTAGAGAGGCGCTGGACAGCACAACAGTGTCAACTAATACGATTGCTTACGTCTCATCGTTTGAAGCAGGTGACGCTACGGGCGCGGTTACGGAGGCAGGTATTTTTAATGCTTCTAGCTCAGGTACTATGCTTTGCCGCGTGGTGTTTTCTGCGATTAACAAAGCCGCAGACGATACGATGTCTGTGACTTGGACGATTACGCTTTCTGCATCTTAATTAATAGGGGCTATTTCTTATGGCTATTACAACTCGCCAAACAACAGCGACAGGCGTAACGAATAAGGGTAGCCCCCTAACTAATGCGGAAGTTGACACTAACTTTGTAGAGCTTCAACAGGATAAGCTAGAGAACATTGTAGAGGATACTACGCCACAACTTGGCGGCAGTTTAGATGTGAACGGCAATGCGATAGTTAGTTTGTCTAACGCAAACATTGCTGTTACGCCTAACGGCACTGGTGTTGTGCGGCTAGACGGCAATGTAGATATTCAGTCCGGTGAGATTGCTCTTAAAAACGCGGGTTCAGTATCTAACATTAAGTTGTATTGTGAGGTGAGCAACGCTCATTACACGCAACTTCAATCATCTGCCCACGGTGCATATAGCGGCAATGTAACGCTTACGCTCCCAGCCGCCACAGATACTTTGGTTGGCAAAGCTACAACTGACACGTTTACCAACAAATCAGGAAACATAAGCCAGTGGACAAACGACAGCGGTTACACAACTAATACTGGAACAGTTACTCCGTCCAGTACTGACACGTTTACCAATAAGTCTGGAAACATAAGCCAGTGGACTAACAACAGTAATTATGTGACGAGTTCCGCTCTTACTGGTTACGCAAGTGTAGATGACGCAACAGCATTGGCTATTGCACTAGGATAATTTTATGGCTAACACATTTAAAAATGCGGCTCTGGCTAACGTGAATCACTCCGCTTACAGCACTCTTTACACGGCCCCGTCTAGCACGACAACGGTTGTTCTTGGCTTGGCTATTGCCAATAAAGCTACAAACGCTGTAACGGTGCAGGTGCAGTTTACTGATTCGTCAGGCTCTACAACTCACCAGCTTTTAGAGAACGTGTCAATTCCTAGTAACACCACGCTGGAAACATTGGCTGGTCAAAAGTATATTTTGGAAACGGGTGACATTCTAAAAGTTAAATCAGGAACAGCCTCCGCGTTGGATGTTGTTCTAGGCGTAATGGAGATCACCTAATGCCGTTTCTTGGTAAAAAGCCAACAGAGGTCGCTAGTCCAGTAGACATTAACAGCGGGTCTATAGACGGCACTACTATTGGAGGTGGCTCTGCGTCACCCGCTACGGTCACGACTTTTACGTCTAATGGCATTGACGATAATGCTGACGCTACTGCAATCACGATTGATAGCTCAGAGAACGTAGGTATTGGCACTGCGAGTCCTCAAGAACAGCTACACGTTTACACAACAGGTGTTTCAAGAATAGAAGTAGAAAGCACAACAAATGTCGCTGGCTTAAAAGCAACAAATAATCAAGGTTCTTATGCTTGGTATGTTGATAGTAGCGCCGATAAATTTCATTTATATGATTTTACAGATAGCGCAAATAGGCTGACTTTTGACGGCGCTGGTGACGTAGGTATTGGCGTAAGCGATCCCCTCTATAAGCTACAGGTCGCTGGGCCAACAGCAGATGCAGACGGGGCACTTGGTTCGCAGTCACCACAGTTTTCAATACAAGGTGGCAACGCTAACAATCAGTTAGAGTTTGGCATGGATAACAGTGGCGCAACCGCCATTGGTTTTATTCAATCACGAAACCTGTCGGCAGGCGCTCAAACTCTATCCTTAAATCCAGCGGGAGGAAAAGTAACTATTGGCGCGGCACCCGCTAACGGCTTGCTTACTCTGCAAGATAATGTTCGATATTCGCAGTTGGTTGAGCTTTATGGCTCTGGGAATAGGTCTACATACATAGCTGGCAGATTCGGCATTATTGAGAATAACTCTTTTTCTTGCAAAATTGGAGGTGTTTACGGTGGCTATGCAGGTTTTTCTTTTGAGTACTACTATGTTCACCCTCTTATTCAAGAGACACGAAACAATGGTGATTTAAGATTAGGTGAGTCGAGCTATAGGTTCCACACAGTTTATGCTGTTAATGGAGTCAGCACATCTGACGAAAGAACAAAAGAAGAAATAGAAAATCTTGATGTAGGTTTAGATTTTATTAAGTCATTACAACCTAAAAAGTTTAAGTACAAAGATAAAAATGAAGAAGGGATTTATAAGGACGGCAGGCTAGACCAACCTAACGGGGTTAAAAAATGGGGTTTAATTGCCCAAGACGTTAAGCAGGTTCTTGATGACAACTCTATAACAGAGGATCTTGGTCTGTGGTCAGTTGATAAAGGAGAATGTAACGGAGAAATACTGGAAGACCAACAACAGTTACAGTATCAAGAGCTAATAGCTCCTTTAATTAACGCTGTAAAAGAGCAACAAATTATTATCGAAAATTTACAGACTCGACTCTCTGCGCTGGAGGCTAACTAATGGCTATTACCAAGACGCAAGGTAAATTTTCTAAAGGCATTGACGATGATGCTTCTAGCACTGCGCTTACGCTAGATGGCTCAGGTAATGTCGGCGTTGGTATTGGTTCTAGCTTAGGCGCTAAATTGCACATTGATACGTCTGGTGCAGGGCTAATAGTTAGCAATACCTCTACTAAAGTTAGAATTGACAGTGATGGCGTAAAGTTTGGAACAGACACAGCCACCGCTAATGCACTGGATGATTACGAAGAAGGCACTTTTACTCCTACAATCACCAGCGGCGTAAATAGTATTAGCTACGGCGCTCGTAGTGGTCATTATACCAAAATAGGCAACATGGTTTATTGTGATTTGTATATCAATTATTCAGGCACTGGCAGTGGTGCGCAGTTTATTGTTTCTAGTTTGCCTTACACGCAAAAAAACTCAAATTATATTAGAGGCGGCGGGACGTCATCCTATGCAGATTTAGTTGGCAAAACGGTGCAATTTTACGGAGCGCAAGGAACCACTTATTTTTTCTGTTACGTTGATGGGAATACCACTCATACCTATTCGGGCTCGGTTAATAATTATTTAATTGGCACATTTATCTATCTCGCCGCCTAACAATTACCTCTCTCAGAGATTGGGGCAGACAGTCCATAGCCAAAGGAGATAAACATGGCACTCACAGAAGCAGTAGAAGTAGACAAGGTTGAGATCGTTGGGCCGTACAAGGCGGTGCAAGTTCGCACGGCTACGGTTATCTATAAGGATGACGTAGAAATCTCTCGCGGGTTTCATCGCCACGTTATTAGTGCAGGTGATGACTACAGCAACGAAACCTCAGAGGTGCAGGCCATTTGTGCCGCAGTTCACACTCAGGAAGTTATCGACGCCAAGCAAGCAAATGATGCCGCTAACGCGCCACCGCAGGAGTAAGTAAATGCCGTTCATTGGAAAACAGCCAGAAGTAGGCGCGTATCAGCTAATTGACAGTATCACGACGTCAGCTACCGCTACCTTTGCGCTGGCGGTGGGCGGCACTGCTTACTTTCCTGCGTCAGCTAGAAACCTATTAGTTTCATTAAACGGCATAACGCAGGCTCCCGACTCTGCTTACACCGTATCAGGGTCTAACATTGTCTTTGATTCTGCGCTCACCAGTAGCGATGTAATTGACTACATCTTAGTAATGGGGGACGCGCTAGACATTGGTACGCCTAGTGACGGCACGGTTGGCACGGCGCAGATGAGTTATCCGTTAGGTAACTTTAGCTCCACGGGCATAGACGATAACGCTACGTCTACGGCTATTACGATTGATTCTAGTGAGAATGTTTCTGTTAGCCCGTCTGGTGGCGTTATTACGTTAGGCGCTAGCGGTCAAATTACCAGCAAGCAAAGCCTTGATGTTGCTACAGCAGGGGGTCGATACATTGGCTCCACAAATCGCGGCATAGTCGGTCAAATACGTATAGAGCAAACAGCAACAGGTGCAGATGGTGGTTATCTTGAGTTTGACACTTGCGCTAGTGGATCTACATCCCCAATAAAGCGTATGCGCCTTGATACTGATGGGTTGAAGTTTGGGAATGACACAGCCGCCGCTAATGCTCTTGATGACTACGAGGAAGGGACATGGACACCAACGTATGTCGCCACTTCTGGCAGTTTTGGGTCACTAAGTTACGGCTTTAGAGTTGGGCATTACACAAAAATTGGCGACCTCGTTACTGCTAACTGTCGATTAGACACTAGCTCAATGTCTATTGGATCAGCGGGTGGGTACTTGCTTGTCGGCAGTCTTCCTTTCACTTGCCACAACGCCGCTTATCAAAGCTGTGCTATTGGATATTGTTACGGCTATAACACTGTTTTTGCCACTTCTGGCTCAACTGGCACTGGAATGACAGCTCTTTATTTGTATAACACGGGCCGTCGAAACAACTCTGAATCTATTTACCCCAGCAATCTAGGCACGGGTAGTACTAACCTTTATATGAGTGTTACTTACAAAACGACATAACGGGAGAAGATAAATGTATAAGTTGCTTATTGTTGTTTTATTCGTTGCTCTAGGCGGGTGTACTACTGCCGCAACTGATTACTACCAAGCGGTAGAAAAAGCGGCTCAAGCAAATGCCGCCGCCGCGCAAGCTAAGTTTGATGCGCTGGCTGTTATAGCTTCTGCTGGTGACGGGCAGGCCGCAAGTGCCGCTGTCATGGCTTTAGCTTTAAGTCAGACCCCTTCTATTAATCCAATACCGCAACAATCTACCGCAATCCAATGGGCTTCAATATTAGCCGCGCCATTGAGCAATGTCGCTGGTATGTATTTACAACATGATGCAAGTAAAACTCTTGCAAGGTATAACGCTCGCGTAGACATGGCTAGAATTTCTGCTGACGCCACAACTCAACAAGCGCTCTACGGCTCGTTTGTCAGCATGGGCGAGACCACTGCAACGGTAGCCAGCAATATTGACTACACCCCGTTTGTGGACGGCATGGTAACGCTTGGCGTTACAGGCATGGATAACCTTACCCAGCTAGGCGAGTCAGGGTTTGACGCTAATACGGCTATTGCCACTACTGGCATGAACAGCTTAACCACGCTTGGCACTAACGGCATGAATAACCTTTACGGTCTTGGCACTAACGGCATGGCAAACCTTGTCACGCTTGGCAATAACGGCATAGACTCGGTTGAGAACGCAGGCATCCAAGGCATGATTAATATTCGAGGAAACACTACGGATTGGCTGAGTTACCTCAACAAAAGCGACTTGATTATGCAGGACATGCTGAAGGCTAACGGTTGCGTTATTACTACAGACTCAAACAACAAAGTCGTAGTGACTTGCAACTAACATCTAAAATGACTGAAGGAATGTTGTTATGTGGCGCGTTGGTGATAGCGGTTATGATTGGTTTTTTGGGATTGGTACTTATCTCCATCGCTGTGGCGATGCACTATCTCAGCTAGTTAATTGCGTTATTTTTCTAAGCGAGAACCCTAATGAATCGCTGTCAGGCAGAAGTTACAGGCAGAAGCAAAATTGGTTTTGGGGTAAAATGCACATCTTAATTGATTGCTTGTTTTTGTGTTTCCACAAAGACCATTGCAAGAAAGCCCATAATGCAGATGTTGCTAGGGCGTCACTGTTGCTAAAGAGTGCTGTATGACATGGATGTTTTAGAGACTATTCTGAGATGGGTGATTATGCCCGTAGTCGGATTTGTTTGGCTTATGTTTGTTCGCCAGCAAGATCACTCTACTCAACTTGCGGTATTGCGTACTGAAACTGACATGGCGCGACAATCCCACGATAGAGAGATCGGTGAGATTAAAGGCAAGCTGGACAAGATTCTCGAAAAGCTAGACGACAAGGCAGACAAGCAATAATGCTTACCGCCTTAATTGGCCCTGTTGCTGGGTTAGTAACTGATTGGCTTCAAGGCCAGCGCGATAAATCTCAAGCTAAACACACCGCCCAGATGCAGGTATTGTCTAACACTGCTATCTGGGAAGCTAAGATGGCAGACGCCACAAACCAATCTTGGAAAGATGAATGGTTTACGATCCTGTTATCTTTGCCCATTCTTGCCATTATTTATGGTGTTGTAATGAATGACCCTGATATAATTGACCGCGTGGGATTGGCGTTTTCTCAACTTAACGCCTTGCCAGAGTGGTATCAATACCTTCTATACCTCGCAGTCTTTGCCAGCTTTGGCATACGCGGGGCAGACAAAATCTCACAACTACTTACAAAACGATGAGCTTCTTTAGTGAAGACGAACTGCGCTGTCAGTGCGGTTGTGGGGTCTATCAGTTTGATGAAACAGTATTGGATACACTTAACAGCATTCGGCGTGATTGCGGTTTCCCTTTGCCCGTTACTTCTGGTTATCGTTGCCCTGACCACCCCGTAGAGCGCCCTAAAAGCTCTGTAGGGGCGCATACGCTTGGGGTAGCCGTAGACATAGGGGTAAGCCGTGAGCGCGCCCACAGGCTCTTAGAAAGCGCCTTAGCGCATGGTTGCCCCCGCATTGGCGTAAACCAGCGCGGGGAAGGTCGGTTTATCCATTTGGATTGGGCAGAGGATCTGCCGCAACCAACTATTTGGAGCTATTGACCAGCTTTTTTAGCGGCGTATTCAGTAATGTAATATCGCGGCCTCGAATTAGGGTCGTCATCCGGTCGGTCGCTATAGCCATTAAATCGCTTTGCCATCGTAAGGCCAGTAAAATCATCAAACCAATAGTCATCCCACACAACGAAGTCTTTTTCGTTGTATAAATTACAAGGGGTGCTATAAATCAGCCCTAAGTCATCAATGACTTTTTCGAAAACATCTTTGCTCACTTCTATACAGAACTCGTTTTTTCTTCCCATAACTTTTCCTCCTATTTGTTCCATGTGGAACATGATGTCACAGGTAAACAAAAATGTCAACACAGTAATTCTAGGTGTTGCATTTGTCAGCGGTTGCGTTTACATTATAAGTGCACAAGAAAGTACTACGTTTAATTGTGCAGTAATTTATTGAAGTGTTTGCTAGGAGGAAAAATGAAACCAACACAAAAAATCATGACCAGTAGTCATGGCATGGAGGTAGAGCTAGACGCCCCGTGGGGAACTTTAGATGTCTCCATTGGCTATTTAGTGCATGACGGAAGCCGTGACTCGCCGCAACTGTTTGAGCTAATAGGGGTGTGGCTGGACTCTATAGAAATAAGCCGTCACCTAAACCAAGATTACATCTTTGACCTAATTGCTGACCATTACCAAGGGGAGAAATAATGGATAACAAGGTTAAGTTTGATTCACGCAACTACGTTGATAACGTCACTGACAAGCGTATGCCGCAGATTCCGTATGTAGATACCGCAGGGCTACAGGAATCTTTAGATGCGTTGAGGCTGACGTTTAGCTTGCCTAACCCGCCGCCTGACAGGGTGGTCATAGAATGCTGGGAAGAATACCGACACCAAGCAAAAAGAGAGTTTTTGCAGGGATTTGATGACGGTTATTTTGGGCGCGGCCCTCATAGTCCCAGAATGTCAGAGCCGTACAGCCAAGGATACAGTGACGGCTACGCGCTCGCGCAAATGCAAGACGCAAAATCTGGCAAAGAGGAGGGTTACGATGACGATTACCTCTAAACTCTTAGATGCTAGAGCAGACTTCTTAAAAATGGACTTAGTCAAGGACAGTCAAGGCCAGTTTAAATACCTAAGTCTGGGCAAGTTAATTGCGGAAATATGGCCTGTTTGCCAAAAGCATGGGCTATTAATTCAACACAACCCTACTTCTACGGAGTGGGGCGTAGGGGTCACTACGCGCATAACAGATGCAGATTCTGGCGAGTACACTGAAGCTACGTTAATAACGCCTATTGCGAAGCGTGACCCGCAGGGTGCTGGCTCTGCGATTACCTATTGTCGCAGATACAACCTTTACGCCATGCTGGATATTCCTGTCTTTGACGATGATGGGCAAGCGGCGAGCTTTTCCACGCCGTACTACGAAATGACGTTAAAGCTGAAAGGCGATGAAAGAGAAGCAATTTTGTGGTATATGGAACAAGAAGAGTCTATTAAGGTAGAAATCGTCAACAGTGCGGCGTATGGCGAAAAGGTGAAGTGGAAAGAAAAGATTAGGGCTTTAGAAAACGGCATTCACGCGTGGGCAGATGAAACAGTAGTCCAGCTACGCGAAGCCTTTGATAAAAAACCAGAAGCAGATGCAATGGCTGTAAAGCAGTTGGTTGCAGAGATAGAAACACCGTTTGAAAAAAAGCTCATTTGGGCAAGGCTCGATGATGACGAACAACGATTGATTGGCGTAATCATGAAGGGCTAAATGAAGTATGTCGTAAGCGTGGTTGATGCAAGAGATAGAACATTATGGTTGACGCGGCACGTTTATGACAGCTACGCGGATGCGCTTGTGGCTATTCGCGGCATAAAGGAGGGGGCTTTTGCAAAGTATTACAAAAGCTATTCAGTAATACAGACAGATCATGTGGAGAAGACATGGAAAGAATCAAAGACGTTGCGGCTATTGTAGACCGCTGGGAGCAAAACGGAGAAGAGCAGGTTAAGTGGCACACCATCGGTGAGCTAGTAAAAACTAGCAAAGGCTCAACAATGGTAAAGCTGTGGTCTATACCAACCGGCAACAAATGGGATGGCGCGTTGTTTTTCTTTGACCCAAGACCAAGCAAACAGCAGTTTAAGGAGGGTATGCAAGAAGTAAAAAAGTCCTCACGGCCCAGCGAAGTGGAGCCACTTAAAGAAGATGACATCCCGTTTTAACAAAAAAGCCCCCAATTACGGGGGCAAAAACTTTAGGAGTGTGCTGGTCTGCCAGCCTTCCTACACTATCAAGGGAGACACCAGTGTCAACAAAGTTATCTAACATTGGGAAATGCATCCGCATTGCTCAAGAAGCCAAAGAAGTTAAAACTCGCGACATTTGCAGTGAGCTTGGCATTTGCAGACAACAGCTACAAAGGTGGCGGCGGCAAGAAAACCTAAAGCTACACACTGTCCAACAATTCGCTGGAATTTTTGGAATGACAGTAGACGAGTTTATTACTCTAGATCAACGATTGTAAAAAAACCCCCGCCAATAGGAGGATCAGCGGGGGCGGTGCCTATAAAGGCATTGCCATCATGGGAGGATGTGGCAATATACCGATGTGGACTCGGCTTGATGATTATATCAATACCTACCTAATTGACAAGCCGACAATATATGCTGGGGGCGAGGCCAAGGAACCGGAGAACCTTGGAGACGACGATACTTGTGAGTGCAAGTCCCCTCCGTAGCGAGAGCAGTTACGGGGACAAGATGACCAGATTCTATACAGCATAGACAGCTCGGCATTATTAATGTTTACTTAACGGGGCGACCTGTGAGGTCGTATGGGAGGCTATTTATTATGATGACTTTAAATGATGGCAGTGAATATAGGCCAGAGCAAAAAGATATAGACAAGTGGACAGGTTTATATCCAGCGGTAGATGTAGCGCAAGAATTAAACGCAATGGCTGGTTGGCTAGATGCAAACCCCAAGAAGCGTAAAACCAGCAAGGGTGTAAAGCGGTTTGTCAATGCGTGGCTGTCTAGGGCGCAGGACAGGGGCGGCTCCCCTATGGCAAAAAGCAAACAACAAGGCAAGACTAGAGACACTGCGGTAAGCGATGAGCTTGTTGACATATCTTGGCTACCTGCTGACCAAAAGCCGGTCATGCGGGAATACTTTATGAAAAAATACGGGAGGGTATATGAGGGTTGAGTACGATGGAGATCATTGGAACGTAACAGACGAAAAACAATTAAAGTTTTTTATAGCTCACGTAGAGTCGTTATTTGCAGAACACGGGCAAGTCAGTTTTAAGTGGCATGTCGGTGATCAGCGAACCCGAAAACAAAACAACGCAATGTGGCTGTGGCTTCGTCAAATATCACAAGCGCTCAATGATGCAGGCTACGATATGAGAAAAACGCTAAAGCCGCACGTTGACATTCCGTGGGACAAAGACGCAAAAATGGCTAAAAGGTTTTTGTGGAACCCAATAATGGAAGCAATCACAGAGCAAACATCCAGCACAAAGCTAAAAAAGCAAGATATTGATAAAATACAAGAAACTATTGCTCGACATTTAGCTGAAACTACAGGAGTAAGCGTGTCGTTTCCTACTAGGGGCTAACATGACTCATCCGCTTTTGCAGTTTTGCACCACTGAAAAACAAAAAACGGTTATTACCTTGCTCTACGTAGACGGGATGTCGCAAGAAAAAACTGGCGTTAAAATGGGTTTGTCACGGTCAGGTGTAAGAGATCATGTTAGGACCGTAAAAAGCAAAGCTCGCGCTCGCGGTTATAGCCCCGAAAACGATTGGTTGCGGCCTGTTCCAGACGGACACAAAATTAAAGGTGTATCGACGTTTTACGATGAGGACGGCAAGCCAGTACGTCAATGGGTAAAGTCACAAACAGACGAACAGCGACAATTTGAAATTTTAGTTGAACGATTAGAGTCAGCGTTAGCAACCGCGCCTCGTTTTAAACCGTTGCCTGCACCTAAAACCCCCGACAATCAATTGCTCACCCTTTTAACTATCACTGACTTTCATTTGGGAATGTATGCTTACGAGGCAGAAACGGGTGACGATTGGGATGTAAAAATAGCAGAGGCTGTTTTTCTTAACGCCATAAACGACATGATTAAGGCGGCACCTAAATCAGGGACAGGAATGCTTTGTCAGCTTGGGGACTTTTTGCATTGGGACGGCATTCTCAGCGTTACCCCCCAAAGCGGCCACATCTTAGATGCTGACACTCGCTATGGTAAATTAGTAGAAATGTCTATGTCTGTTATGACAGAGGCCGTGGCGTTAATGCTCAAAAAATTTGACAAAGTGTTAGTTATATCTGCGGAAGGCAACCACGACATTTCTGGAAGCATTTGGCTCCGCAAGCACATTAAACACCTGTTTGCTAATGAGCCGCGCTTGCAGGTAATTGACAATGATTTTCCGTACTACGCCCATTTGCATGGCAAAACGATGCTAGGGTTCCATCACGGGCATAAGATGAAATTAGCCAGCCTGCATAAGCTGTTCGCAAGCGAGCCAAGATTCCGTTCTATGTGGGGAAAAGCGGAGTTCACGTATTTGCATACGGGACACTACCACCATGAGCGGGTCATAGAGGATGGCGGGGCTATTGCAGAAATGCACCCTACTTTATCAGGCAGGGACGCATACGCGGCTCGCGGCGGCTGGGTTTCAGCTAGGGGCGCGAAGTGCATCACTTACGATAAAATAGAGGGCGAGGTATCCCGCATTACTGTAAGGCCGCGCTCATGATACTAATATCTGCCAAGCTACCAACAAAAGGTCAGGTTGTTTTCTTGCCTGCGACGATAGGCGGCGCTCACACAAACACCGCTAATTTATCGCACACTGATGTCTATACTGATACCTTTCCGGACGGCGTGACTATCAACATGACGATTGATGATTTTATAAGCGCATGGCAGACCGCGCTATTTTTTGAGGAGCATGAAATTGAATTTACCCCAGAAGAAATGCCCGATGTGCAACATTGATATGGTTCCAGAGTTTCCAGAAAAATTTAAGTTTAAGCTCAACGGATGGTGGTGTACGGTATGCGAAACATTCGACAGAGCGGTAGGCCGCGAGAGGTTCTTTAGAAAGCATGACTTTGAGCAAGCCGAAGCAAAAACGCAAGCCGCCAACAGTCCCAAAGCTAAAGCAAAAAGCGGCAACGCTTCTGCAAAAGCTAGTAAGGATGAAAGCGTCAAAGATTGATGGCTCATGCCAGTGCGTCACTTGTGGGCGCATAGATCACTGGAAAACAATGGACGGCGGTCACTTCATATCTAGGACATACAGCTATCACGTTTTGCGAGAAGAAAACGTGCACCCTCAATGCAAGCGTTGCAATCGCTTTTTTACTGGCTGTCACGATGATTATCGCCGATACATGGTTGATATGTATGGCGAGGAGTTTGTGGAGTGGCTCACGGACACCAAGCACAGCGTCGTAAAGTGGAACCGCGCCGAGCTATCATCCTATATTGAAAGTCTACAAACAGCCATTAAGGTACAAGAACAGCGCCTAATTTAAACCCGTAAGCACTGTACAAATAAACAGTAACTAAAAGTGTTGACACCCGTTGCGAATGGGCTACTCTAGGCACATAGGAATTGCGTTTATAGGAGGACGCCCTATGTGGACCATAACGTACGCAGTCACTAGCAGTGATGGCAAGGTGTACAAAAACACCAAAGAAGTTAAAAGCCTTTCCGATTGGGATCTTTTTAATAACGCTTTGCATCATGGCGCGGCAAACATTGTTGCCGTTCGTAATGGACCTAGTCTGAAAGGAGGCGTTAATTCATGAAGCGACACGCAAGAAAGGCTTTTACGGAACTCAAGAACAAAGGCGTCCATGTGTTAAGCCCTGATCTAGAGTGGGGAGGACACTTTGCAATTGGCGCAGAGTGTTGGGGTGACGGACGCATCGGCGATAGACCTGACAGGCTTCTTGATTATTACGAAGACTACTTCGGTGATCGCACGATTATTCCTGCAATTTTGCAGAAACACGGCCTCTTTTTTGAGTGGATAAACGCTGGAGTCGTGGGGGTTTACGATGCTTGACCAAGAGTATGGGCTCTACAAACTAGCGGCGACTTGCTACGACTGCGAGGACACCCAATATGTGCTGGTGCATGAGCCAGAGTTAGAGCGTTACCAAAGTGGCGAGCTAGTCCAAAAGGTTTGGCCTGACTGCGACACATGGTGGCGAGAGGTGGTTATAGGCTGGCGAACAGGCTGGTTCCAATGCCAAACCTGTTGCGAACACGCTATAGCAGAGGAGGAGTTATGCGATTCGTAACTTACGAAGCCCCTTATGGCTTTTACCATGAGCCGCTAGACCATCCCTACATAATAATGCGAGAACTCCGCAAGGAGCCTGACGGCGTCAATATGTGGGTCTGTATAGACAAGCGAGCGCTGGGTCAAATAGTGGTTGAGGCTGGTACGCAAACCAGATGCGTTCAAAGACTTGTTAAGTATTTAGAGTCAACATCATGGAACCCACAATATGAGGTGTGATTACTGCGACGAGGGCATATTCCATGAGGCAAAGACCTGCCCTGATGACCTGCCTGATGACATTCCGTGGCGCACTGGCTGGGACGCAATGCACTATCACAAATGGTGTTTTGACAAGGTCGTTGACCAAGAGCGTGAAGAAATCGCAAGCAAGCACAGAAATTAGGAGAGGTTATGCAGTGTTCATGCGGAGCCGCAACTCAAAGCAGAAAAGAGGTTAAAGACGGCAAGGTGGTCACAGAGTACGAAAGATGTCCGGAATGCGGCAGAGTCTGCATAACGTGGAGAGCGTCAGACAGCGCCAAGAAAAACACTGTATGAATTAACAGTATGCAAAAGTGTTGACACCTTCCGTGAGTATTGTATCGTGGATATATGGAAGGCATGGTGCTGACCATATAGGAGGCAATAATGATTCTAACTACTAAACAGCAAGCAAATAATTTCGCCATCTACGCGCTGGAGACCGAACGTTGGTTCAGCAATCTCAACAACGAGGCACTGGTGGGTGAGCTCATGCAGTCAATCCGCTTGGTATTTGGCCGTGAAACTTTTGCCAGTGAAGAGCTTGAGCATATCGCTGAAGCCGCAATTAAATGTTACGACGAGGTCGCGTAAGCAAACTTTTTTTGGGAGGAAAAAAGCATGGCAACAAGAGCAACCTACAGTTTTACTAGACCCCACGGGCCGCAAGTGACCGTCTACAAGCACCACGACGGTTATCCAGAAGGCGCGGCTGACCACCTCACAGATGCCTTGACCGCAGAGGCATTTATCCGCAAGCACCCTGACAGCGAGATAACCGCAGAGCGCGACTGTCACGGCGATACAGAGTGGCACTACTCAATACACCACATCCGCGGGACACAAGCCCCGTTAATATGGGTGATGTGCAGACGCCCTTGGGACAGCGAAGATTGGATGACCGTATATGACGGACCTATTGACGCTTGGTTAAAAGAGCAAAAAAGGGAGGTCGCATGAGCGCACAAGAGATTAAAGAGTTCGCCACATATTGCGGATGGACTGACCGCGAGCCTTTTGAGGTGGTTAGGGTGATTAGCGAGCAGACCGTTGAAATTAGAGCAATGGATTGTGTCCAAGACCCGAATTGGAAGCCAGAGTGGGTCGTAGGAGGTTTTTCCGGAGTGTGCCTTAACGACCACAGCCAGCAATGGATAATTACTAGCAACCCTGACAACCCCGTGAGCCGCATTCGCTGGAGCAAGCGGAACCGCCAATGGCAAAAAGGCAAGTATTGCAGGTTCCAAATGAGCGACGAGCCTTGCAAGTATTACGACAACAACTTTTAGGAGGCAGTATGAGCCAGAATATACAAATTCTTAACCACATTAAAAAGCAAGGAGGCATCACGCCCAAGGAAGCTCTAGAGCTCTATGGATGCATGAGGCTTGCGGCTAGGGTATACGAGCTACGGGGGCGAGGGCATTCTATAGAGAGCGTACCTGTAGAAACTAACAGTGGAGCAGTAGTGTCCAAATATGTTTTAAAAAAGCGCCGAACGGTCAAGTTTTGACTTATATGGTATATTTGCGTTGACAGTCTAAAGGAGACTGAGCAATGAGCGTCAAAACTGTTGATGATTCTCTGTTGAATGGTTATATTGAACAGCGTTATCACTGGAAAACTGTACCGCCAGATGTTGTTTATTCAATGGCTGTAGAGTTAAGCAAGCTCCGCTATGTCAACGCGCAAAAAGACAAATTTATTGGAGACTTGCTTGCCTCTGAAACCGTTGACACCCAGCTTCGCTTGCGGGAAAGCTGAACAGGAAGCAATAACTGGCGTTTTACGGCTAGCTGAAAAGATAGCTGTAGAGCAAGCCCAGCAGATAGCCGTTACAAAAAGTTACGGCCTAGTCCCTTTGACTGAGGCAAACCCAGAAGAAGTGCTGGAAATTGTTTCGCCGCCAAGCGGCTTTTATGTGAAGGTGATAGATGGATCTGTTGTACGCAAATATCCAAGACGTTAAAGAGTATGCGCGCAACCCCCGCCAGCACTCAGAACAGCAAATAAAACAAATAGCTACCAGCATCCAGCATTTCGGCTGGAAAGCCCCCATTCTTATTGATAACACCATGACCATCATATCAGGACACGGCAGATATAAAGCCGCTATGCTTTTGGGAATGGAAAAAATACCTGTAGTACAAACAGGCGAGTTATCGCAAGAAGATAGAGCGGCGTATGTTATTGCTGACAACCGCCTTGCTGAAAAATCCTCATGGAGTGTCGATCTTTTGCAGATGGAGCTAGATGATCTACAAGCCGCTGAGTTTGATATGTCGCTGACCGGATTTGATATAGACATGCAGATCATGGATTTTGAGCCATCAATATCGAATGATGAGTTTGGGGTCGAAGACGGTGAGGAATTTTCTGAAAGTGATGTAACTCCCAAAAAAACAGACGAGGGTTACGCGGAGTTTGCGGTAGTGATGCAACAGGAAAACAAAACCTTACTGGTTTCACGCCTTAACGAAATAAAGCGCGAGCATGATGTAAGCAGTAACGAGGACGCTTTAATGATCATGGTGCTGGATGTATGACGAAGATCCACAAAAAAAAATATCAAGAGGAAGACGTTTATCAGGCCGCTCTCGCGAGGATAGAGCATCTGTATAACACCTATGATGACGTAATAGTGTCATTTAGCGGAGGAAAAGACAGCACCGCTATGTTGCTTTGCACTATTGACGTTGCAACTAAGCTAGGAAGGTTGCCCGTTAAAGCCGTGTTTTATGATGAGGAGGCAATACACCCTCCAACAATTGATTATGTGAGGCGCGTAGCACAGTCCTCAGAGGTAGAGCTAGATTGGTACTGTCTGCCTATAAAACATAGAAACGCTTGTTCTAATAGTCAGCCGTTCTGGCATTGCTGGCATCCCGACGAAAAAGATATATGGGTCAGAGACTTACCTCCAGAAGCTATTACAGATCATGAGCGATTCGTGATGGGTCAGAGTATGCAGGAGTTTGGATTAGCCCACTTTAAAAACACGAACAAAGTGGTCATACAAGGCATCAGGACAGAAGAAAGCATCCGTCGTTACCGCGCTGTCGCAATGAAAAAAAATGAAAACTACATATCAAAACCAAACAAGGGGATTTATTTTGCTTACCCCATTTATGATTGGTCGTCTAAAGATGTTTGGCGACTAGTAAAAAACAAAGACGCGGACTATAACCGGACGTACGATATTTTTAACAGAACTGACCAGTATGGCTCGCTGTTAAAGCAAAGAGTCTGCCCACCTTTTGGAGAAGAACCATTGCGCGGCCTGTACTTATACAGCCAATGCTTTCCTGAGTTATGGGAAAAAATGATTAATCGCGTCGCAGGTGCGGCAACTGCGGCACGATATGGCAATACGGAGATGTATTCGCAGGGCTACAAGCCAGATCAAACATCATGGAGAGCGCATATACAAAACGTCCTTGATCAGTTTAATGGCGAAAACAAAAGGGCGGCAACAAAAAACGTAAATGCGGCCATTCGCGCCCATAAAGCAAAAACAGATGACGCCATTCCAGAGGAGCTAGCTCACCCGCTTACCGGAGTTTCATGGCGCTTTATATCAAAAATTGTGACGCGCGGAGATTTTAAGGGCCGCATTCTGCAAAACCTTAGTAATGAAGCCAGCACAAGGCTTAATAGCTTAGGCATGACGCAGGCGCAAGCAAAAATGCTTTACGGGAAAAAACAGGAGGGAGCATGAGCCACGATTCGCAACCTATAAACAGCGTTCAATGGATAGACAGAAACAAGCTTAAACCTAACGGGTACAACCCTAACAGGGTGGCAAGCCCAGAAATGAAGCTCTTAAAAATTAGCATACTTGAAGACGGATGGACTCAGCCGATTGTTGTAAATCCAGACTATGAAATAGTGGACGGGTTTCATCGCTGGACGGTTAGCGGACACAAAGAGCTTATGGAAGTGACAAAAGGACTCGTCCCTGTTGTTATGACTGCGCCAAATAATGACGCGCACCAAAAGATGAGCACAATCCGACATAATAGAGCGCGAGGAACGCATGGCGTTTTAGATATGTCTGGGATTATTCAGTCAATGATTGATGACGGCCTTTCAAAGCAGGAAGTCATGTCGCGTCTTCAAATGGAAGAGGAAGAAGTGATTAGGCTTGCCGCTAGGGTCGGCATACCAAAAAGCGATCTTATTGATGACTCAGAGTTTTCTAAATCTTGGGGAGTATAAAAAATGGGAATACATAACACCAGATACGGCGCACATTATTGGCATAAAGAGGAAGAAGAAATTTACGAATCCTCAGATAAAGACCTCTATACCTACACGGCGTTTATTGGAAAGCAAATGACGCCTGAGATTGAAAAAGGCGGCAGTCGATTAATGGTCAGCGGCGACCTCAAATCGGTTGAGTGGACGCCAGAAAGAAAAAGGGTCTACAGCGAGCATTTAGCCGTTCACATCGCAGGGTATCAGTGCGGCTACAAAAAAACCTCGCTAGGGGAGCGGGTAAATCTGCCTTACGTTAATGGCTGTGCTACTAGACAGCTTTTTGCGCCAGAAAGAATTGGCGATCCCACGTTTCAGCAACTTACAATGCCGCCTTTTACGAGCGAGCAAGTTCACCATATTCACCCTACAGTCCGAGTAGTTTATGTTTTAGAGGGGAAAGGCTGGAGTATTGTCGGCCAAAAAGGGGATGATGAGGAAACGGAGCTTGTCGCAGGCATGACCTGTATACTTGAACCTATGTGCCCACACCACTTCAGAACGGAGGAAACTCCACTCACCGTTCTGCCAATCCATATTTTTAGCTCTACACCGGAAGGCATGGAAAACAACCACCCAATGTTTAACGGCACAAAAGAGGTGTAAGCAAAACGCAAGACGAGGAAACAGTCAATGGCGAGGCCACTCAAGGAGATAGACTGGAATGATTTTGACAAGCTATGCGCTATTCAATGCACCGGAGAAGAAATAGCGGCATTCTTTGACATAGATTACGACACATTAAATACCATCTGTAAAAGAAAGAAAGGCAGGGGTTTTTCGGACTATTTTGCCCAAAAGCGCCAAGCAGGAAAAATATCTCTTAGGAGGCGTCAATTTCAAGCCGCTCAAGAGGGCAACAGCACCATGATGGTGTGGCTTGGCAAAAACTGGTTAGGCCAGCAAGACGCTCAAATTGTGCAAGGCGATATACAGATAAAAGGGTTTAGAGTCGTAGAAGATGATATTGGAGACAACGGGGAGCAAGCCGCAGGTTGATTTTATACATCACCCCGCACCATTCCCTGCTTTTGTGGGCGGCTTTGGCTCAGGCAAAACTCATGCTTTAATCCTTAGAACCCTTACTAAAGTGTTTGGGGATGGGCGTGACCTTGCTTATTATATGCCGACATACGGGCTTGTCAGGGACATTTGCTATCCTCGCTTTGAGGAAATACTAGGCGGCTCTGGTATACCGTTCCGCATAAACCGCAGTGAACACGCCATTTACGTTAACGGCAAGCGCATTATATTCCGCACCTTAGACAACCCAGACCGTATTGTTGGATATGAAGTCAGCGACTCATGCGTAGATGAGCTTGACACCTTGCCTCTTGCAAAAGCGCAAAGAGCGTGGGAGCAGATCATTGCCCGTAACCGCCAAAAAAAAGAAACAGGGATTAATACGGTTGCAGTAGGCACAACGCCAGAGGGATTCCGGTTTGTATATGAGCGCTGGAAGAAAAACCCCTCGCCAAGCTATGCGCTTATTAAAGCCCCAACCGCATCAAACGCTAAATATTTGCCGCCTAATTACATACAAACGCTATCAGAGACTTACTCCGCTAACCTTTTAAAAGCCTATTTAGACGGTGAGTTTGTAAACCTCACAAGCGGGACGGTATATGCCAGCTATGACAGAGACACTTGCGGCAGTGACGAGGAATATCAAAAAGGCGAGCCAGTGTTAATAGGTTGTGACTTTAACGTCATGCAACAAGCGGCGACAGTATTTGTCATTAGAGGCGATGAGCTTCACGCAGTAAACGAATTTGTTGATATGTATGACACTCGCGACATGATTGAGTGCATTAACTCTGCATACCCAGACAGCCACATCTACATATATCCTGACGCCTCTGGAGGTGCTAGGCATAGCTCCAACGCCAGTATTAGCGACATAGCACTGCTTCAACAAGCAGGCTTTTCTGTCAGGGCCAAGAAACAAAACCCTTTAGTTAAAGACAGGGTAATGTCTATGAATTCCGCGCTGGAAAAAGGGCGAGTAAAAATTAACCCCGTTAAATGTAAGCGAGTCGCAGAATGCCTAGAACAGCAGACCTATCTAAATGGCATCCCAGACAAAACAACAGGCTTTGACCATCAAAATGACGCCACAACCTATGTCATTGCTTATGAAATGCCCATAGTGAAGCCAGTGGCTAACGTCAACGTCAAGTTCGCGCTGTGATAAACTGCGCCTTATCTCTGCGAGGATCAATTCATGCCTGTTGAAACTCAACATCCGCAATATGCGTTATACGCTCCAGTGTGGACAAAGACCCGCGATGCGGTAAAAGGCGCGGTATGCGTTAAAGAAAAAAAGCACACTTACTTGCCTGTACCAGATGCAGAGACTCACGATGACCGCATAGGCTCAGAGACTCTACGCTACAAGCAATACATTAAAAGAGCCGTGTTCACTAACTTTACAGGCCGTACTAAAAACGCTTTAGTCGGCGCGGCGTTTCGTAAAGAAATAAAATACGATCTTCCAAGCTCTGTTGATTACCTAGCTAAAGACGCAACAGGCGATGGCTTAGGTATAGAGCAATTAGCTAAAGATGAGCTTGCCAACATACTAGAGACAGGGCGCTCTTTGCTGGTTGTAGACTATCCGCAGGTTAATGAGGAATTGTCTGTAGAGGACATTCAACGCTTGCAACTGCGTCCGTCCATCGTTCCGTATACCGCAGAGCAAGTCATTAATTGGAAGACAGACGCTGTGGCAGGCCGCAAGTTGCTGACAATGATTGTCTTAGCAGAGTCTTACATAGACGATGGAGACGAATTTGGTCATGAAAGCGATGTGCAATACAGGGTTTTACGCCTTACGGCAGAGGGTTACAGCCAACAAATATATAGAGAAGGGCTGGCAATCGGTGAAGAAACGTATCCTACAAAGTCTGATGGGTCGCGATGGGATGTTATTCCCGCAATTTTTGTAGGGTCTAAAAACAACGACAGCACTATTGATGATGCGCCCCTCGCAGACATAGCAGACGTCAACATAGCGCATTACCGCAACTCCGCAGATTACGAAGAGTCGTGCTTTATTACGGGCCAACCGACATTATTTATCACTCATTCTTTAAACGAAGAACAATGGCATGAGTTCAATCCAGATGGCATCAAGCTAGGAGCGAGAGCAGGCCATGTGCTAGGAGAGACGGGCTCTGCTACGTTGCTACAGCCAAATGCCAACAATCTTGTGCTGGAGGCAATGAGGGCTAAAGAGACTCAAATGGTGGCTATTGGTGCGCGTATCGTTACTGACAGGGGAGGCAATGAAACAGCAGAAGGCGCTCGCATTCGGTTTGCGTCAGAAAACTCTGTATTAGGCGATATTGTGGGTAATTTAAGCTCTGCATTGAGGCAGGCCGTAGAATGGTGCATGATGTTTATTGGTGGAGAGCAAGAGTTCTCCATTGAAATAAACCGAGAGTTTTACGACAAGTCTGTTGACCCGCAACTTATTATGTCAATGGTTCAACTGATGGATCGACAAATAATCAGTGATCAAGATATATTTGACAGGCTACGAGCCGCAGGGATTATAGAGGGATCGCGGACGCTAGAAGATGTGCGCGAGGAGTTAGGCGACCTAAGCCCGATGGAGTAATCATGGCTAAAGACCCACGTTTAACTAAACACGGGCTGTCAGGCTATAACAAGCCTAAAAGCACCCCTAAGCACTCTAAAAGCTCGCATGTCGTGCTTGCAAAGGAAGGTGACAAAACTAAGCTGATAAGGTTTGGTCAACAAGGCGTAAAGACTAATCAAACAGCAGGGCAACGCAAGGCGTTTAAATCTCGCCACGCTAAAAACATTGCAAAGGGGAAAATGTCTGCCGCATGGTGGGCCAACAAAGTTAAGTGGTCGCCAAGCAAAACCAAGTCTAGCTCTACTAAATGGAAAAAAGGAAGCTGATATGCCGATGGTAAAAGGAAAAAAGTACTCATACACCAAGAAAGGCAAGAAAGAAGCGGCGGCGGCAAAAAAGAAAGCGTCTAAGGGCAAAAAATAATGGCTAAACTAACCCCAAGCCAAAAAGCGAGAGCTAAAGCCATGTCTAAGCGGAGGGGCGTCAAATACCCCAATGCGTGGTCTAACCTAGCTGTTGCCAAGAAAGACGCCAAAAAAGGCAAAAAGAAAAAGTGAATGTCTACAAATGACGATATTCAAGACGCCCTCACGCGGCACCAAATTTTTGTTCAACGGTACGCGCGGGGCAGGGAAAAAGAGGCGGCAAGAGCAATTAAAGCCGCTATACGCAAGGGGTTAGAACGATTAAAGGAGATCGATCAAGCTGGCAGGGCAATAGCAGAAAACAATATACAAGAATTAAACGCCTATTTAATAGAGCTTGGCGACGAATACGCAGACACTTTCCGTAATGAAATAATAGAATTTGGCTCGTATGAAGTGGGCGTAAACCAGCGAGTTCTAGAAAAGGCGGTCAATATAAGCCTTAACGCGCCTGCTCCAGCCCAACTGCAACAGGCCATTTTTACTAATATTATGTCTATAGAGCCAGCCAAGGGATACACTGTTGGGGGCTTGTTAGAGCAATTTGGGCGCAAAAATGCAAACAAGGTATACACTATAGCTCAAGAGGCTCTGTTGCTCGGCAAAAGCAATCAAGAGCTTACGCAGGACATTATGGATATTATCCCTACTCAACAACGCAAAGCTGAAACCTTGGCGCGAACCATTACAAATCACACCTCTAATGTAGCTCGCAACGAAACAATGAAAGAAAATACAGATGTAGTGGACGCCTATAAGTGGGTTGCCACTCTCGACAGTCGCACCAGCCTAATTTGCGGAAGCAGAGATGGAATCGTTTATGAGCTAGATGACGCAAATCCTAAACCGCCGGCACATTTTAATTGTCGCTCTACTATTTCTTTTGTGGTCAACCCAGAATATGATCTAGGAAAGCGCATCAAGGGTACTCGTCCTGCAAAAGGGGACACAAAAGGTCGCGTTAATGCTGATCTGAATTATGGAGATTGGTTGCGAAGGCAATCACCGGAATTTCAAGAGCGCGTGTTAGGTGCGGAGCGCGCTAAGTTATTTCGAGAAGGCGGTGTGAAACTTGATAGATTTGTAGACGATCAAGGTAATGTTTTAACGCTAAAAGAATTACGCGACGATGACGACAACTTTATCTAACTGCTAAAGGCAAGCTCAAGGAGCAAGATATGGACTTAGATTCACTAGAATTACCAGAAGAAGTTAAAGCTAATTTAGATAGCATTATTCAACAAAAGGCTAGAGAAATTGCTGACCCCCTAGTAGAAGAAACCGTTAAAGGCTTAAAGGCTAAAAACAGTGAGCTATTAGGTAAGCTGAAAACTAAAGAAGCAGACTTTGACGATATGCAAAACAAGGTCGCAAAAATGGCAGACGGCAAGGGAGATCAAACAGAGTTACAACAACTCAATAAAGCACTAGAAGAAAAAGTGTCTAGTTTGACGGGAACCATTGAGGAAATGAACACCAATGCCCAAAAACAACAGATAGACGCTGAAGCTGGTAGAATGGCGGCAAAGCTGACCAAAGATATTCAAAAAGCTAATTTACTTCAATCGCAAATATCAGCAAGGCTGACGCTGGTTGAAGATCAAATTAGAGTGACGGATGACAATGGGCAACTGACCGTAAGTAGCATGGAGGAGTTGGAAGGGTCGATTAGGTCGGCATTTCCTTTCCTCATAGATGGTAGCCAAGCGCAAGGCGGCGGGGCTGTTAGAAGTGAGGGTAAAGCCCAAGCAAAACTTGAGGTAACTAGGGCTGACTTTGATGCAATGGATCACCGTAACAGGGCTGAGTTCGTTAAATCAGGCGGCAAGATATATGACGAGTAAGGAGGCCACTAATGGCTAACGTATTAACTGATCTCGCCGCAGATATTTATAAGGCGGCTGACGTAGTAGGGCGCGAGCTTGTAGGCTTTATCCCTGCGTCTACCATTAACGCTAACGGTTCTGAGCGTGTTGCAAAAGGCGACACTGTAAGAGCTTCATTCACTAGAGCCGCGACTGCTGTAAATGTCAGCGAGTCTATGACTGTCCCAGAAGGCACTGACCAGACGGTAGACAATAAGACTTTGACAATCAGCAACAGCCGCGCCGTACAAATTCCTTACACTGGTGAGGACATTCGGCACCTCAACAACGGTATCGGTTACGAGACTGTATACGGCGATCAAATTGCACAAGCTATGCGTACTTTGTGTAATGAGATTGAAGTAGATTTGTGGGAAGAAGCCTACAAAAACTCTTCTCGCGCTACCGGAACGGCTGGCACAACTCCGTTTGGCTCTAACTTTGATGCTCTCGCTGATTTGCGTCAAATCCTAGCTGACAACGGAATGCCCATGAATGACGGGCAAGTGTCGCTTGTAATGAACACTGCGGCAGGTGCAAATTTGCGTAAGCAGTCCACTCTCCAGCAGGTCAACACATCTGGAGGCTCAGACCTTCTGCGCCAAGGCGTATTGCTTGACCTTATGGGCATGGCTGTTCGCGAGTCATCTCAAGTTGGCTTGCACACCAAAGGCACGGGCGCTTCTTATCTGTTAAACGATGCTTCATCTGCTGTTGGCGACACTACTATCGCCGTAGATGGCGGCTCTGGCACGATTCTTGCGGGTGACATTGTTACCTTCGCTGGCACTTCAGACGCTTATGCAGTGAATACCGCGCTTTCTGGCGGTAACTTTGTTATTGGCGGCACTGGCTTGCGATCAGCAGAAAGTGACAACGACGCGATTACTGTAGGCAACAGCTATACGCCTAACGTAGCGTTCCACCGTCGAGCTATAGAGCTTGCTGTTCGCGCTCCCGCTGTTCCAGCAGGCGGCGATTCGGCTGATGATGCAATCACCGTGCAAGATCCCGTAAGCGGGTTGGTTTTTGAGGTGCGAGTTTACAAAGGCTACCGCAAGACCATGATTGAAGTTGCCTCTGCTTGGGGCGTTAAGGCATGGAAGTCTGACTTCATCGCTACCCTTATGGGCTAAAGCAAACAGGGGGCGCAAGCCCCCTTTTTACCGCATCGCAGTCTGTCGAGGTTAAGCATGACTCTTATCGTAGAAAATGGAACGGGTGTAGCTAACGCAAACAGCTATGTCAGCGTTGCAGATTTTGTGTCATGGGCAGATGGAAGAGGAATTGTTTATCCAGCAATTCCAGAGCTAGAACAAAAAATCTTGCGGTCTATGGATTTTATAGAGTCGCTACACTTTGTAGGCCAAAAACACGAAGAAACGCAATCACTTCAATGGCCTAGAGATTACGTTCTAATTGATGGTTACTCTGTAGAATCTAACGAAATACCTAAAGAGGTAAAGGTAGCTGTCTATGAGTCCGTTAAGTTAGAAATAGAGAATGACAGCAAAATGACCCCTTCAGAGCGAGAGACTGTTAGCGAAACCATTGGGGATATATCAGTCACATACGCAAATAGCTCAGGCATGAAGCGCGAAACTCCCGCTTTAACCAAGGCATTGCGAAAAATTACGCATAGCAGTGGGTCAGTGAGCCGAGCATGAGCTACAACTATGCGCCTTTGCAGGCGTCTGCAAGCCAAATGATAAAGAAGTTTGGTAGGCAATATACGTTTACCCGCACAACAAAGGGGGCGTATAGCGCGGCAACAGGCACAACAACAGACACCACAACCACATTCGCTAAATACGCTTGCGTTTTTGACCTGTCTGACCAAGACTCTGGCGGGTTTTCAGTTGTTGCAGGTGATCGACGTATGCTGGCAGAAGGTCACGTTTATGCAGTAGGCGACACCGTTTCTATAGACAGCGAGACTTTCCGCGTTATTGCAGTAAGCCCTAATAGGCCAGCGGCTACAACGCTCGCAGTTAATTTGCAGATACGCAAATGAGCCAATCTGTAGAACAAGCCGCGAAGAAAATATTAGCCAGAACAGAAAAGCTAATACGCGGCACATTGCTAGGTTCTGCTAGCCGCATAATACAAGACACGCCCGTTGACACGGGCCTTTTGCGCTCTAATTGGCAGGCCACTGTAGACACAGGCGCTCAAGGGTCAGTGGCGAACAGGGGGGAGGCTACAGCGCAATCTGAAGCCGCAAGCCGCGCCCTTTCTATAAAGCTCGGAAGTGTTTTTTATTTAACTAACAATTTAGCTTATGCGGCGATACAGGAAATGAAAGCAGGTATGGTGCGGCGAGAGATGTCGCGGCTAACGTCTAAGCTGGGGGCGTAATGAGCACTTTTTTTAATGACATACAAGCGGCATTTGATGCAAAAATGGGGCAAAGCGTCAGCGACCCCATAGCCTTCCCTAATGTCCCGTATGAGCCATCTGCTGGTACGGTATACGTTCGGCCTACTTTTTTGCCTGCTGAAACTACGCAGGCTTCATTAGGCGCTACGGGTAAAGATGAAACAAACGGCGTGTATCAAATAGAGGTTGTCGTGCCGCGAGGCTCTGGCAGGCCACAAACCATAGATTCTATAGCTGACGCTTTCAAACGCGGAACGGTTTTGACGTATAATGGAGTCAAAGTAAGGGTTAGGTCTGTGAGTATTGGCATAGCTCTAGTGACTGACACGGCATGGTATTCCGTTCCTGTTTCCGTCAATTTTCAAACATTTACAGAGGCTAGATCATGACTATTGCGAACGGCGCACAACACAGTCTGCACTTTGTAGCAGAATCAACGTATGGCACTACGCCATCTAGTCCTACATGGACTCCATGCCCTCACACTGGAACCACCTTGGCCTTGACAAAAGACGCCATTGAAAGCGAAAAACTGCGCGGTGACAGACAAGTAGAAGACTTTCGCCACGGCAATAAGTCCATTGGCGGCGATATATCATGCGAGTTAGAGTATGCCGCGTTTGACGGGCTATTAGAGGCCGCGCTCGGTGGCGCTTGGTCATCTGACGTTTTAAAGGCTGGCACTACTCGCCGTTCTTTTACCTTTGAAAGAAAGTTTGCAGATCTTGCAACGGCAGAGTTTCACCGCTATTCCGGTTGTGAAATAAACTCTTTCGCGCTGTCCGTAGCCCCTAACCAGCTTATCGGCTTAACCTTTGGGGTTGTGGGCAAAGACTTGGCGCTTGCTACAGCTTCAGTGGCTAACAGCACTTATTCTGCCGCCGCCGTAGAAACGCCTTTTGATTCATTCACAGGCTCTATACAAGAAGGCGGGGCTACAATCGCAGTAGTTACAGCCTTAGACCTAACCTTAGAGAACGGTCTGGAGCCATTGTTTTCTGTGGGTAGCCAAACTACGACCCAGCCTGCTATTGGCAAGTCGCGAGTTACTGGAACCCTCACAACGTACTTTAATAGCAAAACCCTATATGAGAAGTTTGTAAACGAAACTAGTTCTAGTATCCGTTTAACCTTGACTGATCTAGACGGAAATGATTACATTATTGAAATTGGCAATGTGAAGTACAACTCTGGTCAGCCTGATGTTGCTGGCGAAGGGCCAATAACAATAGCAATGGACTTTGTGGGTTTGTACGACGTTTCTGATGCCAGCAATATTGTAATTACGAGAAGCACGGCATAAAACTATGGAAATAGGTCTCCTTGAAACAAGCGAGGCCCACACCGCAGGAAGCAAATGCCATTTGATACAGGCTGATGGCTCTGTGTCAGATGCGTTTGTAGTGGTGCAAGGGCCAGATTCGCCAGCGTACAGGTTGGCAAAGCGGAAGCAAAGAAACTCAATTATAAAGCTCAGAGAAAAAGGGACTAAGTTTGATAGCTATGACTTTTTCCCTTTAGACGCAGAATTTGCATCAGACATCGTTACAGGCTGGGGTGAGATAACTAAAGATGGTAGCCCTATTAAGTTTTCTAAAAGCTCTTGTAAAAAGTTTTTTGCAAAATCTCCCGTTAATGTTGACAGAGTCTTGGACTTTTGCGGTGAACGGGTAAATTTTATGAAAGGCTGATTGATGAGTTTGTGACGTTTGGCAGGTGGATGATGTATATCCACGCAAAGCCAGAAGGCTCCACGGTCAGCCGCTTTGATTCGTTACAGCAGGTAAGAAACACAACAGGCAAAATGCCTCAAGAGCTACTAGAGGCTCCAGAGTTAAGCCTAGAGCTAGAGCCTACATGGGACGCATTTAATTCATTATCAGAGTTTAGCTATACAGAAATAAACAACTTCATAGCACTGACAAGCCGCGATTTAGACCCTTGGGAAGTCAAAGCTATTGTAAAATTAGCTAAATATCGCGAGGTGCAACCGACATGGCCGTTGAAGTAGCTACTCTCCAGTTCAAGGCAGACACTACAGACCTCTCTAAAGCAGAGGCTCGCCTCAAACGCCTATCCAAAGCCGCTAATTCTGCCGAGCATAACCTTGACGGTGTTGGCAAAGAAATGAAAGCCACTAGCGCAGGGGCAAAAAGTGCCGTTAGGTTTATAGGGCCATTAGTTGCCGCTCTCGCTAGTTTAGGGGCGGTCGCCAAAGTTGTTTCTGTGGCTAGAGAGTTTGATGTTATTAACGCCTCGCTAGTTACCGTTACTGGCTCTGCAGAAGGCGCGTCTAGGGCGTTTGCCGCAATTCAAGAGTTCGCCGCTACGACCCCGTTTGATCTTCAACAGGTAGGCAATGCGTTTGTAAAGCTCAAAGCGTTTGGTTTAGACCCGTCTAGCGAGGCTCTTTTAAGTTACGGCAACACTGCGTCCGCGATGGGCAAAGACCTTAATCAAATGATAGAGGCCGTTGCAGATGCGACAACATTTGAGTTCGAAAGGCTTAAAGAGTTTGGTATTAAGGCGCGGCAAGAAACGGATTCTGTCAGCTTTACTTTTAGAGGCACAACGAAAACTATAGGCAAATCATCTGCCGAGATACAAAAGTTTTTGCTAGACATAGGCCGTGTAGAGTTTGCGGGTGCTATGGCAGAGCGGGCAAACACCTTAGATGGTGCTATATCTAACCTTGGCGATTCTATAGACCAACTTTTCTTAACTATTGCCAAAGGCGACAAGGGCATCATGAATGACTTTGTTCGCATGACTACTTCTGCCGTAGAGGGAATTACCGGAGCTATTGCCTTGGCAAACGGCACGGCGTCAGAAGCGGCACAGCTAGAACGAATCAACGAAGAATTAGATGTGCGAATTGCCGCCCAAAAAACAATTACAGAAGAAGATAAAAGATACAAATTTAACCAGAATGAAATCAATAACTTATTGGTACGCAGAGCGGAGCTATTAACGTCTATAGGAATTGCGGCAGGTGAGGCCGCAAAAGATGAGGCAGACGCGCTTCAAGAGCGACAAGACGCGGCCTTGGCAGAAGAAAATAGAAAAAAAGAAGAGGCTCGCGCAGAAGACTTAGTTGACGCTCAAGAGTACATGGCTGAAATAATGGCTATGAACGACACAAAGCTAGAGGCTTTAGAGCGATCAGAAGCAGAGCAGATAACAATGCTCCAAGACTTCCGCACCCAAGGTCTTATTACAGAGCAAGAATATCAAGATGCTTTGACAGAGATTATGCGTAATGGTCACGCAGAGCGCAAAGATATACGCCTGCAAGACTTAGAAGATTTACACGCAGAAAACGATGCGTTAATGGAAGGCATTATTGAGCAAGACGAAAAGCGCAAAGAGCAGGCTGACCAAACAACGCAAACTCTTTTGGCGTTTGAAGACATACTCATGAAAGGCAAATCAGAAAAGGAAAAAATGGCTTTCCGTACAGCGGTTAATCTAGCTAATGCAGAAAAGCGTGAAAATGCAAAAAGCATCATTAGCAACTCGTATGACGCGGCAATGAAAGCGTATAAATCGTTAGCAGGCATTCCACTCATTGGCCCTGCATTAGGCGCGGCGGCGGCGGCAACCATATTGGCGGCTGGCGTGTCGTTTGCGGCACAATCTTT
>Ga0315321_10000272_pt1 | contig 36848 bp, 23 predicted proteins | sample M180m21515metaG_FD_203464 | JGI IMG/M metagenome (GOLD analysis project Ga0315321, IMG submission 203464) | Ammonia-oxidizing marine archaeal communities from Monterey Bay, California, United States - M1 80m 21515 | ecosystem: Environmental > Aquatic > Marine > Intertidal zone | place: USA... | reverse complement strand
GATACGAACTTTACGTGATGCCCCATCGATGCCCATAGGGCGGCAGTGCCTCCCGCTTCTAATTCCGCATCGTCCGGATGGGCTCCGAAAACGATGATGCGGAGTTTTCCATCGTCAGGAATAACGTCATTTGCAAAGGCCGTAGCGCAAAAAGAAGAAAACAAGATCGAAGCAATTAGCAGAATATGTGGGAGTGAAATAAATGGGGTAGAACGCATAGTGAGATAAAGTTTATAGGGGGTTTTTGAAAAGGCGAGCTTAAGAACGGGTCTCGATGAATTGGGGATGTAGTTCCTTTCATGTGTACGAAAAAACGAATACATAAAAGTGGCCGAAAAGTTATCGCTTGAAAATTTTGTAGAGATAGATCCACTTCATTTACTTGTGCCTATTTCGCTTGAAGATGCGCAGCAGATCATCAGGTAGCCATGAGTTGTGGTGGTGTACTCTGTTTAATTAATTGAGGCTTTAAATGTCGGATATCTCGGGATTCGCGACTACTCGTGAACTGAAGCGCGTTGGGCTTGTTTTACGTTTTGTATCGTTGGGCGTTCTCGGAGCTTGCTCCGAGAAGGAATATAACCGATACCTTTTGCGATATCGATTTTCCCCTCTATGATTGATTCCCCCGCTGACTTCGAAACTCCAATCCTTGAAATGAGGGATATCGTGAAATCTTTTCCGGGAGTAAAGGCATTGAAGGGCGTGTCCTTGGAATTGCGATCAGGAGAGGCCTTGGGGTTGATTGGCGAAAATGGGGCAGGCAAGAGTACCTTAATCAAAGCCCTGGGCGGTGTGCATTTGCCGGATTCAGGTGATATTCGTCTTGCGGGTAGAGAGGTATCGCTACGCTCGCCGTCAATTTCGCAATCGGAGGGGATTGCTATTATTCACCAGGAGTTCAGTTTGGCTCCTAATTTGAATTCTCGTGAAAATCTGTTCTTGGGTAAGGAGAAGACGCAGCACGGGTTTATCGATTATCGAAGCGAAGAAGAGCAGGCTCGGATTTTGTTCGAGAGTTTGGGTATGAAAATCGATCTCGATAGGCGCTGTTGCGATCTGACTGTCGCTGAACAGCAGACGGTCGAGATTGCGCGGGCGCTAGCTTCGGATGCTCGAATTATCGTGATGGACGAGCCGACGGCTGCTTTGAGTCAGCAAGAAGTCGATAAGCTTCTTGCTATAATCGAAGATCTGAAGCGGAAAGGCATCGCTATCATATATATCAGTCATCGATTGGAAGAGGTGCTTTCTTTGGCCGATCGCATTACGGTTTTGCGCGATGGTGAAACGGTCGCAGAGGAAACGAATGTTTCAGGCGTATCCAAAAAACAGTTGATAGAATGGATGGTAGGAAGGTCGTTGGATGAAGAGTTTCCGAAACGCAACCCAACGATAGGTCCTGTTCGTCTCAGCGTAAAAGGGCTTTCACGAGGTCAGGCCGTTCAGAACGCGAACTTCGATTTACGAGGTGGGGAAGTGCTCGGGATTGCCGGTTTGGTAGGTTCGGGCAGAACAGAGCTGGCTCGGTTGTTGTTTGGAGCGGATAAAGCGGATACAGGAAGCGTTACGCTAGACGGCGAAGCGGTGGAATTCGAGAATCCGAGATATGCGATCGAGAGAGGAATTTGTTTGCTCACCGAAGATCGTAAAGAACAAGGATTGATTCTCGTTCATTCCGCTGTGGAGAATTTCGGCCTCCCGAATTTGAAGGTTTTCGTTCGAAACGTATTGCTAGATCAGGGAAAGGAGCGAACTGCTTTTGAGGCCTACGTGGACAGTCTAAAGATTAAGGTGTCGAGCGTGTCGCAGCAGGTAGGGAATCTGTCAGGCGGCAATCAGCAAAAAGTCGTGTTGGCCAAGTGGCTGCAGCGAAATGCGGATATTCTGATTTTCGACGAACCGACGCGCGGAATTGATGTGGGGGCCAAGTACGAAATCTATTTGCTGATCAATCAACTAGTGGCGGCGGGCAAGTCAGTCCTATTGATTAGCAGCGAGCTCTCTGAGGTGATTGGAATGAGCGATCGGATTCTCGTGATGCGGGAAGGGCGGATTCAAGGGGAGATTGAAAACGGACAGGGAACCACTCAGGAGGCCATATTGAGCATGGCTTTGGATACGTAAATGGGCATATGAAGATTTTTGGCATTACGAAAATTCGCTTGGGCGATTACGGTATGGTTCTGGCGCTTCTCGCGCTTTGCGTATTGTTCAGCCTACTTACATTGAAACGGCAGTCGGGAGATGGTTTTCAGGCGGTCGCTGAATTGATTAATGTAATTGAAAATAAACTACCGAAGGAACAAGTGGTTTTGGTCGTAGGGGCAGTGAATACGGATTCCGCTGCGCTAGCGGAAGCAGTGTATGCGGAAGCTAGGGAAAAGGGATTTGAAAGGACGCGTTTGTTGGTGGGAAGCCCGCGGGATCTGCGTTTGGTTTTAGATGAATTGATCGAGGAAGAAGCGTTTTTGGGAGGGATCGTTACTGGCGGAGATGCTGCGAAATGGCTCGTTTGGGACCAGATAGGGCAAAATTATCCTGCATTCGCTGGCGTTCGAATCGCAACTCCGAGCGAGCGACTCTGGCCGGATTTTCTCAAGGCTTCCAATCTGCTGGCAATCGTGGAGCGCATTGTGGTTATCGCGATTATTGCGATTGGAATGACGTTAGTAATTATCACGGCTGGAATCGATTTGTCTGTAGGCAGTCTCATTGCGCTATCGGCAGTAATTAGCGCCTCGGTAGTGCAGATTCTGGGCGGTCCGGAGGCTTCGGGATGGGTGGTCGCATTGGGCTTTCTTTCCGGGATTTTGAGTTGCGGCCTGATTGGCTTGATGGCGGGGGGATTGGTGTCGCGATTCAAGCTGCCCGCCTTTATCGTGACGCTTGGTGTGATGATGATGGCTCGTGGCCTGGCTTTCATGACTACGGGTGGGTTCTCCATTGATCAGGTTCCGGACTCATTCGTATGGCTCGCTCAGGGACGTCTGGCGGGCATCCCGAATACGGTCTTATTGCTGGTGGTGATCTACGGAGCGGCTCATGTATTTATGACGCGAACACGCTATGGTCGCTACATTTACGCAGTGGGAGGAAACGCGGAAGCTGCTCGACTTACGGGCGTTCCGGTAGGAGCTGTGGTTGCCTTGGTCTACACCGTCAGTGGCCTAGCGGCTGGTCTAGGCGGGTGCCTGCAAGCGTCGCTGGTGCGAGCGGCGGCTCCTAACATGGCCAATATGTACGAGCTCTATGTGATCGCTGCGGTCGTTGTGGGAGGCACCAGCCTTTCCGGTGGATCGGGAAAGGTATTGGGTACCCTGATTGGAGCGTTTATAATAGCGGTGATCCAGAATGGAATGAACCTGCTTGGCATTCAAAGCTATACGCAGATGTTCACTCTTGGAGGGGTGATTGTGATCGCGGTACTTTTGGATAAGGCGCGACAAAGCGGAGGAATACGTCAGTTTTTGGCGGGGAATTAGGACCTATTGGGCGAATTTGTTGAATGAGTAAACGGGTAGGGCGAGAGCGTCCTGTATCGATTAGTGATATGGTGGACGCATAGGGGGTAACTTAGGGCTAAACAGTTGGACTTATTGCTGATCTCACGCCGAACCCTCGGCGTAGCTACGGCACAGCGCGAGGTGGATTTGCTTCGCCATCTGCGTTTCGATTCGTTGCCGATTTGTCCGTATCATCGGAAAAGGATTTCGGCAGTTGCGTACTTCTGAAATTTCGTCTTTTTTCCCTTACTATGTCCATTCGTTCTATTCATCCCCTTTTGTTATCCCTTGTCACCTTATTCATGAGCGCTTGCTCGGATTCGACGAAAACCCGTTCCGGCGTTGAAGAACGGGGGAAGATCGGCATGACCTGTATGTCTCTGACGAATCCGTTTTTCAAGCTGATCGCCAATGTAATGGAGGAGGAAGCGGGAAAGCATGGATACAAGTTGGTAGCCCTGGATGGCGCTAATGATGGGGCGGCTCAGAATGCTCAGTTAGCTGATTTCGTAGCGCAGGGCTATGATGCGATTTTTTTGAATCCGGCGGATTCGAAAGCAGCGGCGGAAGGAGTTCGCAAGGCACATGCGGCTGGCATTCCTGTATTTACTTTCGATATACAGATTGATGATGCGGAGGTTAGGGAAATGGTCGTTTCGCATATCGGAAGCGATAACTTTCAGGGCGGTCAGCTCGCAGGAGAGAGCATGATGAAAGCCACAGGAAATAAAGGGCGGATTGCGATCGTTGGATTGCCGGAGGTTTCGTCGTGTATTCTTCGAGTAGAAGGTTTCAAGGATCACCTATCGAAAAACGGGGGTAATTTAGAAATCGTCACCGAGTTAAACGGTAAAGGAAATCGAAATGAAGGCTTTGCAGTGACGACTGATATCTTGCAGGCGCATCCGGATATAGTGGGCATTTTCGCGATTAACGATCCTTCAGGTTTGGGAGCTTTCGCGGCAGTAGCCAAAGCGAATAAGACAGATCAAATTACAATCGTAGCATTCGATGCTTCGCCAGCCGGGAAGCAGGGAGTGTTTGAACGGAAGCTATACGATACGCCGCAGCAGTATCCGCGAAAAATGGCTGTCGGAACGGTTCAGTCTTTCATTCGGCATCTAGAAGGAGAAGAGGTCGAAAAACGTATTTTCATTCCTTGTTCGCATTACTACTACGATACTGCAGTCGAAGATGAGAGCAGGATTTCCGAGCGATGGTAGGTGAGGCGGTCGGCAGTTGCTGATTTTGAGAATATGCTTTCGCTATGAATTTAAAGTGCCTCGTTCTCTTGTTTTCGTTTGTTTTCACCGCCGTGAATGGAGAGGAGCGCGAAGGCTGGACGACGTCGCGAATCAAAGGAGCTCCTGAAACCCCGCCGCCGTATGTGGCTGAAACGGTTTGGCCGCATATTACGTTTAATCAGCCACTGGATATTACGTTGTTAGAATCGGCAGGGTCGTTGTTTGTGACTGAACGCTTCGGGAAGATATGGCAGCTTCCGGCCGATCTGGAATCGCAGCCCGAAGCGGCTCGATTGATCGTCGACATGAAGGGACATATCCCGAATTTGAATCGCTTGTTGGGTTTGGCGTTTCATCCCGATTTCGCGAGTAATCGGAGATTCTATCTCTACTATGCATTGAATACGCGAAGCCCGGGATTCGGTCTCGCACTAAGCGGGTTTGAAATGGATCGGAACTGGCAAGTGGTAGCAGGTAGTCAAGAGGAGCTTATGAACTTTCCAGCAGCGGGTCATACGGGGGGTGATATTCAGTTCGGGCCTGATGGGTTTCTGTATGTACCTATTGGCGATCTGGCTCCGCCGTCGCCGCCGGATTCGAATCTATCGGGTCAAGATCTGAGCCAAATCGCTAGTAAGATTCTTCGAATCGATGTTGATGGTAGGGATCCTGGGCTTTCGTATCGCATTCCGAAAGACAATCCGTTTTTGGAAGTGGAAGGGGCACGACCTGAGATCTGGGCCTATGGTTTTCGGAATCCGTGGAAGTTGACGTTTCACCCGCAGACGGGCGAGCTTTGGGTTGGAGATGTGGGTTGGGAACTTTGGGAAATGGTTTACCGAGTTGAAAAAGGAGGGAATTACGGTTGGTCCGTCATGGAAGGTCCTTTGCCTACTAATCCGTATCAAGAAACCGGGCCTACTGAAATATCGCCCCCAACGGCTACTTATGATCATTCTAAGGGTGCATCCATCACTGGAGGATACTTCTCTATGAGCGACCGGTTGCCTGGTCTTAAAAATTCGTATGTATACGGGGACTACGTGACCGGAAAGGTTTGGGCATTGGATTGGGATGGCCAAAAGGCTACGGGCATTCGAGAGATCGCCGAAACACGGCAAGACATTGTTACGTTCGGTCAGGACGCTTCGGGCGATGTTCTTTTCTTGGAGCTCGTTCCGAATACTTCTTTGCAACGTTTCGCGGAAAATCCGAATGTGGGGCGTTCGGATACTTTTCCCAAACTACTTAGTGAAACGGGGGTTTTTAGCGATGTAGCGCGCCAATTGCCATCTCCCGGCGTGTACGGGTTCGAAATTAATACGCCCATGTGGCAGGATGGTGCCGAATCGAATTACTGGGTGGCTATGCCTAGTGAATCTGGAATCGAAGCGAACGTGGAAGATCGCCGCGGTTCTCCGCACATGAACTACGTGAAGCCGAAAAATATGGTTTTGGCTAAGACTATTCACAAAGATGGTTATCGGATTGAAACGCAGATACTCCACTTTGACGGCTATTGGAAAGGCTATAGCTATCAGTGGAATGATGATCAAAGCGATGCGCAATTAGTTGGTAAAGAAGGATTGGATACGGACGTATTGGGCGAGCCTTATCGTTTTTCGAGTCGCGATGAGTGCATTCGTTGTCACGGGAGCAATTTCAACCGACCGTTGGCCTTTTTTCCTGGGCAGATGAACCGAGAGGATCAGCTGCAGCGATTCAAAGACCTGGGAATTATCGACCAGGTATTCGTCGACATGGCGAACGTCCAGTCGTTGGTTGATCCGAGTGATGAAAGCGAGCCGATTGAATCGCGTGCTCGATCATGGATACATTCGAATTGCTCGCATTGTCACAAGGTTTCGGGAGGCTCGGGACTTACGGCTCAAATGAATGTGGCTGTTCCATCGAGTCAGCTTGAATTGATTGGTCACCTACCAAATCGAGGCTATTTCGGTCTGGAAGGCGCGCCGCAAATCGATCCGGGAAACCCTTACCGGTCGATTCTCTACTATCGTGTTGCGACGGAAGGAGGCGGTCATATGCCGATGATTGGGCCGAAAACACTGGATGATGAAGGCGTACGTTTGGTGCACGATTGGATTCTCTCGCTTAATCCGCAAGTGGTGGTTGCCGAGCCAACGCTCGATCCACAAAGCGTTGAAGAAGCCTTGGGATTGTATCACGAAATCCAGTCTGGAAGATTGTCGCCCGAGGATCGAAAACGGGCGATCGACGCTTGCCTGAATCATTCCGACCCGTTTGTTGCGAATCTGTTTTTCGGTTTCTCCGAGGAGTAGTCGTTGCTAATCAGCCATCGGGTTGTGGATACGAATTTCAATAATTCTAGGAAACGAAGGGTATTCATGAAATCCACATTTCGGATTTAATGTAGGGAGCTTCGGAACGGCCGAAGCACTTTATTTACAACAATTTGTACTGTAGAGCTGATGTTTTTATGCACCGCGTTTGTCTGGTTTTCGAATACCCTTGGTTTAGTAAGTAGATATCCAGGGGGAAGGTTCGCGAGAACTCTTAGGGTTTTCTCGAATCTCTTCTTCTTTTAGGGGACTAAGGGTTTAGAAAGTCGCGATCGATCGAATTCCAATAGTTGGATAAAATTACGTATCGGGTTGACCTGTCTCTTCATTAAGTGTCCACTTTTCCGATCCCTCCCCTCGATCCCTCAATTATTCTTGATGCTAATAGGCAGGCATGCCTGCAAGGAGCGTCCTGCCTGTCATTGGTATTTCGCAAGCATTTCAGTTTATTTCGCTACTACGTAGACAGAGAAAGAAAAGTTGCTTTTGTGCTCAATCCTAAGGTGGGTACGACCTTTATTCGTAAGTGTCTTGTCGATGCCTTTGCTGAATTCTATTCGCAAGCTGATGCATCGAATGGTAGGTATCGTCTGCTTCATTCTGCTAGGAAAATGCCCATTGCTCCTCTAGCGGATTACTTTGATTTCCTGTGCAATCCCGATGGATACAAGATTTACTCCATTGTCAGAAACCCTTACAAGCGACTTGTATCAGGTTGGCGGGATAAGTTCTATGATGGGCATTTCGCTAGCGAAAGCCATTCGGCAAGCGGTTATCCGCGTTCGATTCGAAAAGGAGTGCTTGCGGAGCTTCGGGCCTTTGCAAAGGCAAGAAATCTGCCTGGTGGCGAGAAAGACACGCTGGTGGCTTTTTCGACATTCGTCGAGTTTATCGCTAGTGGCGTTCATGGAAAACGAAACCACCACTGGGAAAGGCAAAGCGACGTGATTTTTTATTCGGATATTCCTTACACCCAAACGTTTCAAATGGAAAAGGGATTGGATAGAGCCCTGTATCCACTATTTAAAGATACTGAAGTGACTGAAAACTGGATCCTGCAAAGAGCGGGCTTTCCTTTCAATGCTAGCTCCATCGATAAGGAGTCGCCGATTACGAGCGTTTTGGCCGACCGGATATACGAAATATTTGAAGATGATTTCGTATCGTTTGGTTATGCGAAAGAGGATTGGTAGGATTTGTGATTCTGTTTGACTGCAAGGGTTGAGAGGCTTGTTTTTCCATAAAATGGAATACCAACGTAGCACCCGAAAGAATCCCCTGACCGGAGAAGATACTGATGTATTTGAAACTCCTTACTCGAAAGGAAAGTGGAAGATCGTACAATGCATATCCACGGGAATGGTGTTTTTGGAGAATCCTCCTGAGTATTCTGAATTAGAGGAGGACTTTGCGTGGGAACGAACCTACTTGGAAGAAAAAAGGCGTCGTAAGGAGAGTGAGCCCATTCTGTCAGGCGTTAGTGATTTTGGGAAGAGGCTTCGTAAGCGATTTCGAAAATTGGCTCGAGTTGAGCATACTGTGCTTCGCGTACTTTCTGGAAAAGATTCTCCCATTACGAATGGGCAAGCGCGTGTTTTGGATGTTGGGTGCGGCGGCGGGGAGCAGGGGATCAAGTGTGTTAGGTTACTGAAGGAGCGGCATGATATCGATGCGATTCCAATTGGTGTGGAGATTTCTCTGGGTCTGGCAAAGGTAGCTGATGATGGAATGCGTGAGTTTGGGGGTCATTGCGTGCAAGCGGCAGCAAATGTTGGAATAGAGGCCCTTGAATCGGACTCGATTGATTTAGTGATTCTCCGATCTTATTTGGAGCATGAGAGTTCTCCTCTAGATGTGTTGAATTCAGTCCATAAGGTTTTAAAGCCGGGCGGTTTTGTTGTAATCCGAGTCCCGAACTTTGATAGTTGGAATCGTAAGTTTCGGAAGGGTCGTTGGTGTGGGTTCAGGTATCCGGACCATGTTAACTATTTTACTCCAAAGACTCTAAAGGTGATTTTGGAGAATGCAGGATTACGCATATTCGAATCCCGTATCACGGATCGTTTGCCGACGAACGACAATGTTTCTTTAGTGGCGACCAAGTAATTTTTGGTTGAAGTAGAGTGGTGTTCGTTTACGGGAAACGCGTAACCGAGTCCGGAGGCCTCGACCCATCTTTTTCATTCGGAAAACAAAGGCAAAGACCCTCCTTGATTTTTTTATATAAGCCACGGCTGACGTCTCGCTCCAGAACCAGTGTTAAATCCATTCTTTCCAAAAATAGTTTTAAACGGCAGGAGGATTTTCATGGGATCTGGGATCCGTTGGTTTAGTTGAAAATGCCTTGCAGGCTAGAAAACCCAAGCTGATGCCGACGAGCAGCGCGGCGGGGGATATCCACTGGAAACTGACAGGATCCAGTCCCTGTTCATTCATTCCGAATATGGGGCCGGAGAATGCGATCAGAACGGCGGTAATAGTGCTGCAAGTTACTCCTATCCAGACGCCGGCTGCGTTGGCAAACGGAACGAATAGTGCGAAGAAAAACAGGATGAAGATGGGAACGGTAAGAAGGTTCACCGTTTTGGTGGTGACGGCGGTTATGTTGCCGGGCACGTGTTCCATCAAAGCGCTAGCCAAAACAACAACTACACCGATGCCGATAGCCAAGCCTCTCGCAAAAAAGACGTGTTTTCTTTTGGTCTCGGGCCTTATGCCGAAGCGGTCAAGGAAGTCGGTCATCACGACGGCGGTGATGGAATTGACGCCGGAATCGACGCTGGACATAGAGGCTGCGAAAAGTCCGGCCAGCACCAGACCGGAGACAACGGGCGGAAGGTGGAAGGCGATAAAGTGGGGGAAGATCTTGTCGGCGTTTTCGTTAAGCGTCATTCCCTTGGGGAGGAGCTGAGGATCCGCCTGGAAATAGCCGAGCAGGGCAAATCCTGTAATGGCAAGAGTAATTGTCACGATGGCGGCGACACAGAGCTGCATACCGATCGCCTTACGTGCAGTCTTTGCATCTTTGGTCGCCATGAATCGTTGGATAGACACCTGATCGCCACCTGCAGTTGCGCAATGCCAGACAAACACGGAAAGGATAGATCCGACAACGGTGATCCGCGTGGATGGATCGAGGCTGAAAATAGGTTGTGTATCCCAGGTACCCGTCTGCCACTCGGTAGGAAACCAGCCGAATCCACCCATCTTCACAGTGATGGTCCCTATGACTAGCAAGGAGCCGCCGTAAAGCAGAATGGTCTGCATGAGGTCAGTGATAACCACTGCACGGAGACCTCCTAAAGACGTGTAGGTTATAGCAAACGCGGCGGTTATAACGACGATCCAAGGAATGTGTTTTTCATCCACCCCGATCATAATAGCAAGCGCCTTGGCCGTAAGATAAACAAGCAGCGTCATCCAAAACAAGCGAAGAACAATAAAGAGCGAGGCACCCAGGAGGCGAATGCTGAGGCCGAGTTTTTTTTCAAGCAATTCATAAGCGCTGGTGACTTTCACTTTCATATAAACCGGCAGCAGCACGAAACCGACCACCAGGAAAACGAAGGGATAGGAGAGCAGATTGGTCATGTTGATCGGTCCTTTTCCGATCGTTTCACCAGGGACGCCCATATACGAAATAGTGCTCAATAGCGTAGCAAACAAGGAAACACCGATCAGCAAGGGATTCATGTTTCCAGAGCCAACAAAATATTCGCTGGTGTCTTTCTGTTTTCGCGCGAACCACCAGCCCAGGAAGAGCGTCGAGAGGGCGTAGACCGCGATAATGATCCAGTCGATCGCTAGCAGGCCTCTGGCGTGGGTTTGACTTGCAGATGCTTCAACTTCAGCTGCCTGAGCCACCCTAGGTAGCAAGCATGCAAATATCGGAAACCAGAAGCGCTTAATCGTTGAGCAACTAGATGAAGCCATCGGTTGTCTGGGGTATTGAGGATAGTGGGAGCAAGAAGACGAACTGTCGTGTTAAGGTTTTTGAGGCGCTGTTATTTATAAAGGATAAAATCGAATTGGAGACGAGAAGGCAAATCCAGAACATAGGATAATAAACCATAGTAGAGGCTAATCATAACGACTGTGAGAGCTGAGTTTGGAAGTAATAGAATCACCACACCCCTAACTGAAGCCTTTTTTTAATTGTGACGACATATTTGATTTCTTAGAAAAATCCTGCCCTTGCAGAGATCAACGCCAAATACATCGATAGCAGCCTCCCATGAGTATATTTTTTGCACGCGACCCTGGGGTCGCCGATGTCTTGATTCCTCTTTACAGCACGTTGACAGGTAACAAATTTTTTTATGCTAAGGACAAAGCCCGAGAACTCGAAGCGAGCGAGTCTGCTACCAACGGTCGAAAAAGCGGGGCCGTTTCCCAATAATGAGATGAACCTTATTCGTTTCCGTGATCCATATATATGATAAGGCCTCTGCTGCTTCCTCTACCTGGGCCAAGGCAGAGAAAGGGGTGAACCGCAACGCATTATATAAAAATGCTATTTTTTAACTGCAGATTATACAGATATATACAGATGATTAGGTTGCGGGGGTTGAAGGGAAATCTGTTATTCCCTCCGGGTAAATACCTCGCAGCTTGTCGCAAATCTTGAGCCTGTCGAAGGGCTTCGTTGCTGGATTTTGTAGCGGCCGATCTCCGAGCGGTCACTGAACGACGCAGTCGTTCAGCTACTTCAAAAATAATGACCGCTCGGAGATCGGTCGCGACCTTTGAAATACCTCGGGGCTTGCCCCGGGGATGCTTTATTGGATCAAGTAGCTCTTTTCATTAGATCTGTGTAATCTGTGGTAGGAATTGCTGTGGGATTCCAATGGTTCAATCTGTATTTCAGATTTTAACCACCCTTACCGAGATAAAGAGAACCGTGCAGCAATTAGGCTCTTTAAATCCGTGGTTTATCAAACGTTTGAGTTAACCTATTAATCTGTCGCTCGTTCCCTGGCTTGGTTTTTTTCGGATCGAATGGGATGCTTATTGTGATTTAAGTGGATTAACGGGTACCTCCGTTCGTGAAGTTGATTTGACCAAGTAGGGAAACTTCTTAGAAAACAGAAATACTCGTTAGAGACCTTGGCAATTGACCTTTTCCCTGTGGGATACTCTTATTGTTTTCTTTTCTAATCGCTCCCCTGGATGCCTGTCGGAAAGGCCATTGGGGAATAAAACATCCAAAAAAACCATGAATCAAAGTATACCGATCACTCTTTGTTCAGCGCTGTTTTTTCTCTGCGCGTTTAGTGTATCTGCGTCGGATCGCCGTGATGTTTCTGCTCAATCACAGGAACGGCTCGTTCGAGTTCTTGAGCCGCTGGCGGCGACTCTTGAACCGTCGCGAAAAATCGCCTACAAGTCGGTGGGAGGGAGACGCGATCTCGAACTCCATGTCTTCGAACCGAAGGGGCATGACTCCGCAATAGATCGTCGACCGTGTATTCTTATCATTCACGGCGGTGGTTGGACTAGCGGAGAGCCGCGAGTGTATTACACCATCGCCGATCATTACGCGAAGAAGGGGATGCTCGCGATTAGCCTGCAATACCGCCTCATGAATACGAAGGAGGGAGTTACCGTCTTCGATTGCGTGAAGGACGGTCGTTCGGCAATGCGATGGCTGCGAGCGCATGCATCGACGCTGGGAATCGACCCGACCCGGATTGCGGTTACCGGTGGTTCGGCGGGTGGTCATGTAGCCCTGGGAACGGCCGTTTTCGAGAGCGGCTCCGATGTCGACGAAGCAACGGATGATCTTTCCATTTCCTGTGTGCCGGATCTGTTGATTCCGCTGAATCCCGTGGTCGACACCTCCTCGGAGGGATACGGACAGGGGAAGGTCGGCGAACGCTGGCGGGAGCTGTCTCCGCTGCATCATGTGAAGGGGGATCTGCCGCCGATGCTGATCTGCCATAGCACAGGAGACACGGTAACGCCCTACGCGGGCGCCGACCGGTTTGTGGAGTTGTCCAAAGCAGCGGGCAACGATTGCCAATTGTTTACTTTCGAAGGTGGCCGGCATGGCTGGTTCATTTTCGATCTCGATCACTATGCGGCTCTTTTGCGCGTGATGGACGATTATCTGAAAGAAAAAGGATTTCTTTTCTAGGAATGGGCAAGTACAGGAGTTGGTTTGGTCATGTTCAAGAAGGCGTTGATGGCGCTCGAATCGTTCGATCACCTGTCGGGTCGTCATGAAACACTCCTGTCGGGCGTCACGTATCATGACGGAAACGGAATTGGAGATTAAAGAATATTGAATATTCCAATAACCAGACGCGATGCGCTGGAATGATTAATAGACCCAGAGCTTTGACTCAATTGGGCAGGTGTTTTGCCAAGCGTTGTTTAACGCCCTTCAGCGACTTCTTGCTCGCAAGGTTGGTCCATTCGTTCGGGTCTGCTTGGCGATCATAGAGTTCTTCGCTTCCATCTTCGTATCGGATATACCGATACTGTTCCGTCGTTACTGAATGATTGTAACGAAACAAGGTGGTGAGCGAGTGGTGGTTCCATGCATCATTTGGGCGCTCCAACAAAGGTGTCAGACTGCGACCTTCATTTTTGGGATTCGTCGGCAAATCGCATAGGTCCAATAATGTTGGATACATATCAATCAAGCTCACCACTCTATCGCAGACCTGCCCTTGCGGCAATCCGGGTCCTGCAATCATCATCGGCACGTGGGTAGACCGATCCCAAAGCGTCACTTTCTTAAAGAGTCCCTTCTCTCCTAGATGGTAACCATGGTCCGTCCAAAGATAGACGATGGTATTATCGGCGTACTCCGACGATTCGAGAGCGTCGAGCACCTTCCCCACCTGCGCATCTACAAAGGAAACGCAAGCCAGGTAAGCTTGAACGATATTCTCCCACTCCTTATTTTCAATAGCCCACTCGGTTGTTGGATATTGCGGTTCTTGTGCAACGCTGGGAGCAAACGGTGGAATATCGTCCCAATCATCAGGTTTGTAAGGCGGCAGGGTCAGCGACTTAGTATCGACTTGTTTGTCAAACCACTTTTGCGGCACAAACCACGGAACGTGCGGACGCAGAAATCCCGCCATTAATAAGAATGGCTTGTCATGTTTTTCGTTTAAGCGTTCTACCGCCCACTGAGCCGATCGGAAGTCGGGCGTGTCTTCATCCCTCTCCGGCCAGGCTCCCCAGTCCGTGCTCGTTATGTCGCTTTTCCATTTGAATCCAGGTTTTGGTTTCGGCCCAAACGGTTCTCTGCCACCGCTGATATCCACGCTGCCTTCCGGGACATGCTCGTGACAGATCTTGCCCACTGCCATCGTCTTATAGCCATGCTTCGAGAAGTACTCGTGCATCAAAAGCGTGCCTTTCTCATGGGCCCGTTTCTGCAGTTCTTCGTCCTTCATGTGGGTGTAGAACTCAAGGGAGGTGGTGTGCATGCCCGACATTAAGCTGGCCCGCGAAGGACCGCAGAGCGGAAACTGACAATGAGCATCGGCGAACAAGGTACCGCGTTCGGCCAGACGGTCGATGTTGGGCGTCTTTGCCTGCGGGTGCCCTTTGAAAACCGCCGGCCAGTCGTTCAGGTCATCAATCGAGATGAATAGAACATTGGGTGATCCCTGTGCTCCGAGGAGCGCAATTAAGAAGGCAAAAAGACACAGAATTAATTGTTTCTTCATAATAATAAATACACACCTTGGAAGCGAGGGTGAATGCATCACTTTTCAGGAAGCGTTCCAATCAAAAAGCGAAACAGAACTCACAGGAGGTTGGACAGTGAATCATCCACGGCTGGGTTTTGCTTGGCAATATTGCGGCTTTACTCGCGACCCTATCCCTTCTCCTTCGAAGTCATCACCAGCAATCCCCATAACTTCTTTCGGGTAATGGGATCACTGCTGGTCAATTTCCCTGCCCACCAGGTTTCATGATGCAAACTATTGTCTGGTGATTTTTCCTGAGTATTCACATCGGGAATAGCCAGGCTAAATCCTATTGGCGTATCGTCTGTTTCCATCGACCAGTAGACGCCTTCTGAAATTTCTATGCCTCCACTTAAACGGATACGTATTTCGACGGTTTCGTACGGGCAGTCATAAATGCCAGATACGGCAGGGAAAGCAGTAATCGATAGAGCACAGGAATTAAGAACGTTATGAGTGAAAGTTGGTTCTATGGAAAAGGTACCGCTTGAGCGATGCGTATTCACGAAAGTCAGGCTTGAAAAAGAGTATGAGGAAAGGGTCGCGAAGAAGGAAGAGAGTAGGGATACTGAACCAAAACGATTGTTGGTAGGAACATCAATGGTTCCGATTTGATTCGGGGGATGGTGATAGGTTGATTTGCTTCGCTCTCTACACTCCGTTACGTCGTGCTATCAAGTTAGAAATTCCGTGGATTGGTTGCCTCATCCTCTCGTGCTGCTCTCTCGCGTTTTTATGCTGTTCCTTCAAAGAGCTTTGATCCTACTCTCTGGCAGTTCTGCAGCGCCTTTCGTCTGCAAGCTGTTTAATGACAGCGCCAAAGGGCCTTGTGATCGGTTATTGGTTTTCCCGCCTGTGCTCAAATAGCTCTCTGATTTCTTAGTGACCCAGCGCTGCGTCGAGAATAGCTAGTTCGTTAATGCACCCATTCGGGTTGCGGAAGGGAGTGCCGTATTGGGAAATGCGTTACCCGTCACTGATCGTTCTTAATCCTCGCTCGAGGTTTCCCGTCGTTTGGCTAGGTCGGATTGGATTTCGAGTACTCGTTTTTCCGTTAGGGTGTAGTGGGGCAATAGGGTGAGTCCAACGATTCCTATGGTCAGAAAAATTCCACAGTAAATGAGGCGTAGTGATAGCCCGGTTTGGGCGCTTTGGATGGCGCCTTCGGTTTGATCGAATCCCACTGCCACGAGGACCACGCCGACTAAGGCGACGGCGATGGAAACGCAGAGTTTCTGCATCCAGGTTATGACGGCTCCGTACATTCCTTCGCGCCGCGTGCCGTTCTCCCATTCGTCCTGATCGCAAATGTCACTGGTCATGGAGTGCAACATCAGGAAGAACGTCATGTTGGCGACTGCACCTATCATGTAGGCGCCGATTTGGAGATAGGGATTGTTGGGAGTGATTAGAAACCAGGCTGCTAGGACGTGGAGGAATTGGATGGAAAACGAGAATTTCAATATGGCTTTTTTCCCTAGTTTCTTTGAAATGCGCGTTGCCGCCATCAGGGCAAATACAACAATTGCGGTTTGGGCCATTCCCATGCTGCCGAGCAATATCGATGACGCTTTTAGGTCTCCAGGAAATACATACGAAACGTTGATGAATACGATTATGGATGTGGCGAAGGTCCATCCGGATAACATCAGCACGGTAAGCCCTATCAATAGTCGAAAGGATTTGTCTTTTAGGGTAGCAAAAAGCGATTGGAAGATCGGAAACTGCTTTTTAGCTGCTGAGCTTTGCACCTCTTTTCGTTCTTTAATAAAGAATACAGGCGCTAGTCCAAAAAGAATGAATACGAGTCCCGTGAGGGGGCCTATGAAGCGAGCTCCTTGCAAGGTGCTGTCGAACCACTCGAGCTGCGTTCCGGCCAATAACCATCCGGCACAGATGTTTCCAATCATGTTGAAGAACATGCGATAGGACATGACGCCGGTGCGCTCATGATAGTCAGACGTCATTTCATACCCAATGGCGTGATAAGGAACCGTGAATAGGGTAAATGCCGTATAGAATAAGATTAGGGAGACCGTTAGAAAAGTGAAGTAGGCGGTCGGGCTCAATCCGACCGGAATCTGCCACATAAGTGCGAAGGTGATGCCTCCCAGTATCGCTCCTGAAAATATATAGGGTCGCCGTCTTCCGAACCGCGACCGCGTCTTGTCGGAGACGGAGCCCATAACTGGATCCAGGAATGCGTCCCAAACCCGAGTGATACCGATCGCGAGTCCGACCAGGGCCGGACTGACCCCTAGGGCCAATGTGTAGATCGGCATGATCAAAGCGGCAGGTGCGTGAAATCCAATCATGTCCGCGGCCGCGCCGAATCCATAAGCGAATTTTTGCATGAGCGTGACGCGCTCTTGGGTGTTTGCAGGGGTATCAGTCAAATTCATACGTATCCAAGTTATGCCGGATTCCATTCGTCGAAGAATGGCATCGTTCCGGTTTCATCTACATCGTCGGCGTAGCCGAACTTTTCGAGTAATGCTATGCCTGGGACCAAGGCGTCATCGTGTTGGATGAGTTTCTTGGAGAGATCGGTATCCAGTTCTTGGATCAATTCGAGATTGGATTCCTCCTTGATGAGGTTGTTCAGTTGGTAGGGGTCGGAGTCGTTGTCGTACAAGAGCCAAGGACCATTCAAGTCGCGGACATAGGTGTAGCGGTTGGTGCGGATGCCCCGGTATTCTCGTCCTCCGACTTCTCTAGTAAATTGACCAAAGGGGGATTGGCAGGCGAGCAGGGCCGAAGTCGCTGGCGGATCAACCTTGATGGGCTCTCCGTTTGGAGATTGGAATGCCTCGACGTAGTCGGAAAGATAACTCGAGTAGTCGCTCCCGTCGATGCTTTCGGGGATCCCGATATCGCATAGCCCTAAGAGCGTAGGCAGAATGTCGGGCGTATTGATAAATGCAGGAGGTCGCGTCCCTTTTGGACCGAAGCGCCTTGGATAACGCAACAGGAGCGGAACCCGAATGGATTCTTCCCAGGGACGTTGCTTAAAGAGCTCCTCGTGCGACAACAGCATATCTCCGTGGTCGGACCAGAAGGCGAATATCGTGTCCTCGGCGAGTCCTTCTTCTTCGAGCGCTTTCATCAGCGAATCGAGGCAATCGTCGAGCGCGAGAATATGAGCGTAATATCCCTTGAGCAGCGACCGGGCCTCGGCGGCCTTATCAGCGGGCACATTGCCGCGCAGCTCTATGGCGCTTTCGTCGACCCGATCCAAATAACGTTGCGGCGCGGTTTCGTAGGGGTCGTGCGGAGGGCCCCAGGAGAGCGTCAGTAGGAAGGGTTTATCCTTGCCACGGGATTTTATGAAGCCGATCGCATCTTCGGTCTGGGCGATCGCATCGTAGCCGTCCCAAGTCTTTAATTCAGTATCCGCTCCCTCGTAGTAATGAGATGTATTGTAATCATGAGTACACTCCAATACTTTCCAGTACTGAAATCCATGTTGTCGATCCACGGGTATGGGTGCACTTCGACCGTTGGCGTTCACATGCCATTTTCCGATGTAACCGGTTTGGTATCCAGCCTTCGAGAAGAGTTTACCCATCGTTTCCGCTTTAGGGTTCATGGGGACGTCATTGATGATGACTCCGTGGTGGTGAGGGTACTGGCCAGTCAGAAGGGAGGCTCGAGCGGGGCAGCAAACAGGGGTTCCGGAGATGGCGTTTTCAAAATCTACGCTCTCACTCGCCAGTCGATCGAGATGCGGCGTTTGGATGTTGGTTTCGCCTCCGAAGCCTATTGCTTGGCGACGAAATTGATCGGCGAATACGAAAACGACGTTGGGCTTTTTTTCTTGGGATACCATTACTTCATTCAGATAAGCCGAGGAATCAGTGATCGCGGCAGATTAGGATAGAACAGTCGCGCCAAACGACTGGAGTTGCTAGCAAGTAGTTGCTGGACAGGTTGAATTCCGTGGATGCCTGGCTCATTTTGCAATGGACCGCAGGCTATCCAGATGAGCGATTTCTCCGGAGATGAGAATGCTGCGCCGTTGTTGGGGTATGCCTCGGGAATTCGAATTCAATTGGTCTGAAATGACATCGATGGTGGTTCTGGCGAGTTGTTCTATGCTTACTTTAAAGTGGCTGAAGGAAAGCTCCTCCTCTCTTAGGTTGCCCCAGATCGAGAAGACACCCACGTCTTCCGGTATCCGGATTTTTGCGTGCGTGAGCCACTTCCCGATTTCGTTTCCCACGGTCACTATGCAGTCGGGCTTGTTGGCTCGAAACCATTTTAGGAAGGATGCCCGTTTCCAGTTTTTGCCTTCGACATACAATTGAAGCGGTTCGCTCAAAGACTGTTCGAACTGAAATCTTAGATAGCTAGCGATCGGCGAATGGGTTATCCGATTATCGAAATCAGACCGTACTGCGAGTCCGACGCGCTGATACCCTCTTCGGTGCAGGTCGTCGTAAAGATGGTTCATGTTTTCAACGTGATCATAGCCGATTCGATCCACCTGCGGGTTTTGCAACGTATAGCCGATGGTCGCTACTGCGAACTCATCCCAATTGAACTCGATGAGCTTTATGGGAAGCGGCGTTTCTCCAATGAGGATGCCTTGCACGTTTCGACTCCGTAATATCTGAAGCAGACGCTTGGGGCTAAGACCAGGCTCGTTATAAGAAAACGCTTCCAAAGCAAATCCCAGTTCGTCCGCCCGTTTGCTTGCTCCCTTGAAGCTTTCGAGTTCGTAGGGCGACCCTCTTGAGGTGTCGTAGAAATATGCCAAAATCGATTGAATATTCTTGCGATGCGTGCCCATTCGCATGTTGGCCATGTTCGCTTTGACGAGGGGGTTTGGGCGGTAGCCCATTTCCTTCGCAACCTTTTCGATTGTTTCGATAGTCTTGGCAGAGCAACGCGAGTCGTGTTTCAGCGCTAGCGATACTGTGGATTTCGAGACTCCCGCCTTTTCTGCGATTTGACGAATCGTTGTCATATTGATTAGGAGAATTGTTTGGGTAGGGAAATCGTACGCCCGGGCGTTAAGCGTTTTTGCCCTCGTTCTACTTTATTGAATAAAATTGCTTAACCATCAAGAATCCCATTTTCAACTTGTCCAATAGAAAACTGCTAGAGCAAGCGGAATCGTTGTGTAACTATTATTATTACCCTCTCGATGCACCAAGGCGTCTTAGTTAACCCTATAAACTGACACAATATGCACAACCTTACATGGCGTTTTAGCCAATTCAAATCTGTCCTTCTTTCCGCGGCTGTTGCGGGAATTGGGTCTTTGTCCGCTCAAGACGGTTCCAACTCGGAAACCTACACTTTGGATCCTTTTTCCGTCCAAGGCGAAACCAACGGATATACCGCGACCAACTCGATTAGTGGTACGCGCGTCAATATGGTGATCAAAGACATCCCCGTTCCGATAACGGTCATCACGGAGCAGTTGATGGAAGATTTCTCCTACGAGAGGGTCGAGGATGCCGTGGTCATGGACGCGACGGTTACAAGGCGGTCGAGAAACGAGAGGAATTTCAACGAGAACTTTACGATTCGTGGATTCCGTTCTTCGCTCAATCTGCGCAACCGCATTCCTTATAAAGGATTCACGGATTCGTCGATGATCGACCGAATTGAGATCGTCAAAGGCCCTGCGGCTGTCCTCTACGGACTCTCGGATCCGGGGGGACTTGTGAATATTATTACGAAGAAACCGCTCAGTGTTAAGCATACCAGCATGAATTTCAGAATCGGTTCCGAATCCAATCAGCGTGTTGAGTGGGATACGGGCGGACCGTTGGACGACGAAGGAAAAGTCCTTTTCCGTTTCACCGGGTCGTACGATCAAGGCGATCACCAACGTGCGGGAGGGTGGCACAACCAACGATTTTTCACTCCAGCATTCACTTTTCTCCCAACCGAGAAGACTAAAATCGATATTGAATACAGCCGTCAGGAGCGCCATCACGCATATATTCGCCCTCGGAATCCATTTGTCGGTAATGGCATCGCGCCAAATGATCGATGGCAACCCGTTTCCCAAGACTACAGTCCTCTAACCGATAAGGACTACACCTCGACCGAAGGGGATGCTTGGTCAATCGATCTAACGCAGACGTTCAGCGACAATATGTTCCTGAGGGCGACCGTTAGCGATACCACCAGATTCACCGACATGTTCAATCTCGTCGGTTGCTGTACAAATGCGGAAGATGTTTTCACAGGGATCAGCAACGTTGAAATTAATGAAAACGATAACGCAAATATTTATATAGATTTCAATGCGAACTTCGATATCGGCGAGACGTCACATACCTTTCTCCTTGGGGTGCAAAAGGACGATTCCGACAGCTTTGGGCAGACTTACCGTATGAATGGCGGTTCCGGGGCATTGCGAGCGGCTATGATGGATGCAGTGCCGGGAGCTCCTGGAGGGTATCCGGTAACTCCTTACAATGTGCTGACAGATGCAGGGAAAAACTCTGACGGAACGGCTCAAATGAACGTGACCCGTCAACAGGCCCAGGATTTGGCTATACAATTTAAAGCTAACGGAGTTGGAGGGGCGACCGCCAACCTAGGTACACCTGGATTCGTAGCGAACGAGAGCTTCTTTATCATGGATCAAATCAAGGCGATGGATGGTAAATTGAACGTGCTGGCAGGCATTCGGCGCGATTCAATAGAGCAAAACAATTTGTCAAAGATAACCAATACGTCCATTCAGGCTGGATTCACGTACGAAGTTGCTGACGGATTGAATTTATATTCGCTCTATAGCGAGTCATTCGTTCCCAATGGGCAACGGGTGGACACTAGAGTTGACCCTCCTTTGGTATTGATTTTCGAACCCTCGCAAGGGGAAGGGATCGATGTTGGGTTTAAATTCGACTTGATTGAGGGCAAGCTATCCGGTTCGGTCGCCTATTTCGATATTGATCGTACGAATATTCTTCAGAGTAATCCGCTACCTTCTCCTCCCGACGACGAGCCTATCGCTTTCCTTTCCGGTTTGGAAAATAGTACCGGCTATGAAGCGCAGATCTACTACACGCCTACTTCCGAGACGCAGATTGTTTTGAGCTATGCCCACAATGACGCGAAAATTGTAGATTCCCTCATCCCTGGCGCGGAGGGATTGCGGCTCGACCAATCTGCGAAGAATGCTGTTTCGATCACAGGTAGACATACCTTTGCGGATACAGGGTTCTTTGTCGGCGGCAACTGGCTGTATCGCGAAGGACCTATTCAGCAGTTCTCAATTGTTCGTAGAGAATGGGCTTTCCAAAAGGGATATTCCACCGCGAATGTATTCGCTGGATACAATACGGAAATCGCAGGCAGGAACCATACGTTTCGAATCAATGTCCAGAATGCTCTAGACGGTGTATATTACGACCGTACGGAAACATTCGCGTTGGGACGCCGCTGGTTTTTGAGCTGGGGCTTCGATCTGTAGTTTGAAGAATAGTTTGTGTAGTTAGAGTAGTGTAGGTCCGAGGTAGGGAACCTCGGCCCTTTGCTTGGAATACCGTGTAATTATGGTTTTTGGAGTGATTACGTGTTTTAAAATTATTTAGTATGAATGAGGGATGATCTTATATTGAAAAATTGAGATCGATACCTGAACACTTCTGATTAAAGTATGAATATGAAATTTAAATCGCTGTTATGCGTCTTAGTTGTTTGTTCGATTTCTCTCTTGTGGGGAAGCGACAGTAAGCCCAATATCGTCCTAATTCTGTCGGACGATCAAACTTGGACCGATTACGGGTTTATGGGGCACGACGTGATTCGTACGCCGCATTTGGATCGATTGGCGGAAGAGAGCGTTCTCTACCCGAGAGGTTACGTGCCGACTCCGCTGTGCCGTCCATCGCTGATGAGCCTGGCGACAGGCCACTACGCGAAGGATCATGGAGTCACGGGCAATGATCCGACGCCTCGGCTAGCAGCGCGGGGTTCTCCGGAGGCCATAGGGTTGGCCAAGGAGCTGATCACGAACATCGATCGATTCGATACTTTACCCGAGATCCTAGTCAGCAACGGCTACTTGACGCACCAGAGCGGCAAATGGTGGGAGGGCAACCACACCCGTGGTGGCTTCACGCATGGTATGACCGAAGGGCAGCCGGGAGGCCGGACGCGCCATGGTGACAAGGGCCTTGTCATTGGACGGGATGGGCTTGAGCCGATCTACGACTTCATTCAAGAAGCGGGGGATCAAGAAAAACCATTTTACCTGTGGTACGCCCCGTTCTTGCCCCATACGCCGCACAATCCACCTCAACGGCTGTTGAGCTATTACGAGAAAATGGGTCTCGATCCTGCGGTCGCGAAATACTATGCCATGTGCGAATGGTTCGATGAAACTTGCGGCGAACTGATAGGGCATTTGGAAGAGCAGGGGCTGCGTGAAAATACCATCATCTATTACGTTTGCGACAACGGCTGGATACAGAAATCGGCCGATACGGATGTGCCGGAGGGCTGGTTCACATCGTTCGCTCCGAAGTCCAAGCAGAGCGTATACGATGGAGGGATTCGGACTCCGATCATGTTTTCATGGCCAGGCGTAATTGAACCGGATATTCGTGGCGATTTGGTTAGCAGTATCGATACCTTTCCCACGGTTCTAAGCGCTGCGGGAATTGACGTTCCGGACGGTTTGCCGGGATTGGATTTGTGGTCGAGCGTTCAGTCTGGGCTTTCTATAAGGCGCGATACGATCTTCGGAGATTGCTACGCTCACGATATTCCGGATCTAGACGATCCCGAGGCAGGACTCATGTATCTTTGGTGTATCCAAGACCGCTGGAAGTTGATTCTAACATACGACGGCGAAGTGAATCGCTACAAGGTGGTGCATCCGCGCAAGGATCCGATTCAACTCTTCGATATCGTAAGCGATCCTCACGAAACGCGAAACCTGGCGGATCAGTATCGGCAAGTGGCTGCCAGATTGAAGGAACGTATCGAAGACTGGTATCCAGTTACGCAAAGACGGTTGGTCAGCGGGAAGTAGACAATCAAACCTATTGGCTCCCGCTCGCGGGAGACACCTATTTGCGACGGTAGGAGCAACAAACGAGCAAAGTGAGCGTTGTTTAAAACGATTCGGTTGAGGTTTGTTTGAACAACGGCCTCCTTCGTCGTCCTTGTGTCCTCGCTGTGCCAGTCCAATAGGTATCCGCTTCGCGGCTAACTGTTTCGAGTTTGGTAAGATGGTTGATTATCTTTGGTTGCCTCCCCGTTGAAGCGATAATTTCAACCTCCTTCTTCAGACGAACTTGCCGTGACAAGGGAGCGATCCTGTCCGCAAAGCGAATCTAGCGAGGTACGAGCGATGCTCCAATTAACTTTCAAGCGAATAAGCTTTTTTAACATCGCTCCTTCCGTCTTCGCTTCGCTACGCCGATACAGGCCGTCGCTAGATCCTTCTCCCGCTGTGCACATCGGCGTCAACCTAAGGAATCTCGAATGAATTTTTTGCCACAAAAAGGCACAAAACTCGTACTCTGCTACTTTCGCTACAAATCAGGATTATCTTTTAAACAATTTTATAGCCCTAAGTTGAGCTAATTCCCTCCCGAAGTTATAACGAAGGCCATGCAAGCGAATCTTTTGGGCCTTTTCGTGGAAAAATAACTGTCTTAGGCGTCAGGTTGGCGCCGATGCACTGAGCGGGAACAGGGCAGGTTCGTCCGTTAGTAATTATGGGGCTGTCCTAGCTAAGGAATAACATTAGGATTGGTCGGTGAGCGGTCAATAGAGGAGAAAATGTCGCTTCAGCGAGACGACCCACAGAATGGGCTGGGAGGTACCGTGCTCCTTCCCATCGGTTCTTTGTCCAAACTTTTGGGTGGCTCCGAAATTAGAATCGGAACGAGTTGCGCCTCGCGATGCGACGGTCATAGTCTTCCATTCCTCACAGGGTTCATTCCTTGATGCTTCAAATTATTCTCTTACCTCTTTATGATTTCTCGTTTCGTTATCATTTTCGCGATGCTGGCGCTGTCCGCCGGAAACGCCTCGCTGGTTCCCAATAAGCAGTCGCGTCCTAATATTATTTGGATATACGCGGATGATCATGCGTCTCAGGCGATCAGCGCTTATGACGAGCGCTTTCGGGAGATCGCTCCCACGCCGAATATCGATCGTCTGGCCAAGGAAGGGGCAATTTTTCGCAATAGCTATGTCGCGAACGCGATATGCGGACCGGCACGGGCGTGCATCATGACGGGGCTGCATAGTCACAAGAACAATGTTCCCAATAACGGAATGCCGATGGATTTCTCGAATCCTACTTTTCCGGGTATCTTGCGCGATAGTGGGTATGCGACGGCGCTTTATGGGAAGTGGCATCTAAAGGTCGCCCCGGAGGGGTTTGAAGACTGGAAGATTATGAAGGGGCAAGGGCGCTACTTCAGTCAGGACTATCGCGTTAAGACAGCCAAAGGAGAGAAGGAAGAGCGCATCGAAGGCTACTCGCCCGATACGGTGGCGAAAATGACGATGGATTTTCTCAAAGCGAACGCAGGCAATGGGAAGCCGGTGATGGTGATGTGCCAATTTAAGTCGCCGCACGGCCCTTGGTCGCCGGCGATTCGTAATTTGGATTTTCTAAAGGACGTGGAAATTCCAACTCCGCCGACGTTTTATGACGACCACGAAGGACGCGTCGCTGCGGGAAAGGCGAATATGACGATTTTCAAGACGATGCGCGAAGGCTTCCATTTGAAGGGTGATCCTGATTCCGCTCACTACGATCGCTTGGGGCCAGAGCAGCATAAGCAGGCGATTGATTCTTTGGCCTACGAGAACCGTCACCTGGCGTCAGGTAAGCTCGAAGGCGACGACCTCAAGCGCGAGAAGTATCAGCGTTATATTCATGACTACCTGCGTTGCGTGAAGGCCAACGACGAAAACGTCGGACGCATCCTTGATTATCTCGAAGAGTCAGGCTTGGCGGAAAATACGATCGTTTGCTACAGCAGCGATCAGAGCTTCTATCTCGGAGAGCATGGCTGGTACGATAAGCGCTTCATGTACCACCAGTCGTTTTCCACGCCGCTTTTGGTGCGTTGGCCGGGTAGAATCAATCCGGGAACGCAGGTGAACGCTTTGGTTCAGAATATCGATATGGCGCCGACGTTTTTGTCGATCGGCGGGGCTAAGACGCCCGATACTATGCAGGGTGTCGACTTGACTCCTGTGTTAAATGGCGAAAAGCCAGCGGATTGGCGGAAGAGCCTCTACTATCACTTCTACGAATCGGAAGACCCTACGCACCAAGTGGCTAAACATGAAGGCGTCTACGATGGCCGTTTCAAACTCATCCATTTCTACGAAATAGGAGAGTGGGAGTTTTTCGATCGTGAGATCGATCCTTACGAATTGGAAAATCGGATTAACGATCGTAGCTATTTGGGGACAATAGCGAAGATGAAAACGGAGTTGAAACGATTGAAAGCTCAGTATGAGGTGGAATTGCCTTGAGGTTTTTAAGCACGGATTACACGGATGAACAAATATGAATTTGCTATGAACAGGATGTGCTCGGTCCTCGCTTGCGATCCATCATGTCGTCCAGCGAAGCAGGACGTATCCTGTTAATGAATGACCACGATATTATGAAAACAGTTACTGCATTATTTCTGTATTTGGCTCTTGGATGGACTGCGTTTTCAGCTGATCGTCCCAATGTGGTCGTCATTCTTACGGATGACCAAGGTTGGGGAGATGTGAGTATTAATGGCAATTCGAATCTGAGTACGCCGCATATCGATTCGCTGGCAGAGGAGGGGATTCGCTTCGACCGATTTTACGTGTGCGCGGTATGCTCTCCCACTCGCGCGGAATTCCTAACGGGACGCTATCATGCTCGTAGTGGCGTATATAGTACGTCGGCGGGTGGGGAGCGAATGGATCTCGACGAAGTGACGATTGCCGATAGCTTCAAGGCGGCTGGTTATGCGACGGGCGCCTTCGGCAAGTGGCACAATGGGATGCAGTATCCTTATCACCCGAATGGTCGTGGGTTTGATGAATACTACGGATTCGCCTCGGGGCATTGGGGCGACTATTTCTCACCGCCTCTCGAACGCAATGGCAAGATCGTGCAGGGCGAGGGATTCATCATCGATGACCTAACGAACAAGGCGATGGATTTCATGGAGGAGAATAAGGACCAGCCGTTCTTCGCTTATCTGCCCTATAATACGCCGCACTCGCCGATGCAGGTTCCCGACGAGTTTTGGGACCGCTTTAAGGACAAGGAGATCTCGATGCGTAATCGCGAGCCGAATAAGGAGCGGATGAGTCACGTTCTATCGGCTCTGGCGATGTGCGAGAATATTGATTGGAATGTCGGTCGCGTGCTGGCGAAGTTGGATGAACTCGGAATCGCCGATAATACGATTGTCGTTTATTTTCATGATAATGGTCCCAATGGCACGCGTTGGAACGGTGACATGAAAGGTCGCAAGGGGTCGACTGACGAGGGCGGTGTTCGTACGGCGATGCATATGCGTTGGCCGGGTAAATTCGAGGAGGGTAAGATCATCGAGCAAATTGGTTCTGGGCTCGATTTGCATCCGACTCTTGCGGATTTGGTCGGTATCGAAACGGTCAACGAAAAGCGCCTCGATGGACGCAGTCTCAAACCTTTGTTGCTTGAGGATGACCCTGAGTGGAAGAACCGTGTAATCATTAATAATTGGAAGGACAAAATCAGTGCTCGCAATCAGCGTTATCGTCTCGGGACGAACGGCGGTCTATTCGACATCGCTAAGGACCCAGGTCAGCGAAAAAACATTGCTCAAGATAAGCCGGATGTCGCGAAAAGGCTGCAAGCGGCGATCGATCGTTTTGAGAAAAATGCGATGAGAGGATACGGAGAAGATAATCGACCGTTTGTTATCGCCCATCCGGATTATAAATACACGCAGATACCTGCACGGGATGGGACGGCCCATGGTGCGATTCAACGCTCCAACAAATTTCCAAACTGCTCGTATTTTCTGAACTGGGTAAACGAGGAGGATGTTATCACGTGGACGTCGGAAGTGGGTGCTAGCGGAAAGTATCAAGTAGAAATTGAGTACGCGTGTCCGAAAGCTGACGTGGGTTCGACGATAGAACTGAGTTTCAACGATGCTAAGTTGAAGGGAAAGATCACTGAAGCGCATGATCCTCCTCTTCGTGGCGGGGAGAATGATCGAGACCCGCGCATGGAGTCTTACGTAAAGGATTTCAAGACGATGAATCTTGGAGTGATCGATTTGAAGAAAGGCAAGGGCGAGTTGACCTTGAAAGCTTTGGACATGGCGGGATCGCAAGTGATGGAATTTCGCCTGATCATGCTGACTCGGGTTGATTGGTGATCGCCCACGAAGGACACGGAGCAACACGAAGGGAGAAGCAAACAGAGAATTGTATTTCGAATCTTCGTGTTTCTCTGTGTCCTTCGTGGGAAAATTAAATTGGTATTAATATGAAGTATATTGTAGTTGTCTTGTTTATTTTCGTGGGCCTACTCGTTCGGGCCGCGGATAAGCCGAATGTCGTTATCATTCTGACGGATGATCAGGGGTGGGGTGATTTGGGTATTAATGGAAATACGAATTTGGATACGCCGAATATCGATCGATTGGCGCAGCAAGGCGTTGGGTTTTCGAATTTCTACGTTTGTCCGATTTGTTCGCCAACGCGCTCGGAGTTTTTGACGGGGCGTTATAATCCGCGTGGTGGCGTGCGTTCAGCGAGTCGAGGCGAAGAGCGCTTGGATTTGGACGAGACGACCGTTGCGGAGATTTTTCGCGACAATGGGTACAAGACTGCTGCCTTTGGGAAATGGCACAATGGCATGCAGCCGCCGTATCACCCGAATGCGCGTGGATTTGACGAATACTATGGATTCTGTTCGGGGCACTGGGGCAACTACTACAGCCCTATGCTGGAACATAACGGCGAGATTACGAAGGGAGAAGGGTTTATTATAGACGACTTTACCAATCGCGCGATGCAGTACATGGAGGATCACAAGGATGAACCGTTTTTTGTGTATTTGCCTTTGAATACACCGCATTCGCCGATGCAGGTGCCTGATCGTTTCTGGAAGAAATTCGAAAATAACGATCTTGGGATGCGAGCTCGACGAGAGGATAAGGAAAACCTTCAGCATTCGCGGGCAGCTCTGGCGATGTGCGAGAATATCGACTGGAATGTCGGGCGGGTGACCGATAAGCTCGATGAGCTCGGGCTAGCGGACAATACAATAGTTATCTACTTCAGCGACAATGGTCCGAATGGCTATCGTTGGAATGGAGATATGAAAGGCAAGAAGGGAAGCGTTGACGAAGGCGGCGTTCGCTCGCCGTTCTTTATTCACTGGCCGGGTAAAATCGAGGGAGGTCGAAAGGTTGAGCAGATTTCGGGCTCGATCGATTTATTGCCGACATTGACGGACTTATCGGGTATTAAGAAATACGATACACTACCTTTGGATGGGGTGAGTTTGAAGCCGCTTATGCTCAAAAAGAATGCTAAGTGGAAGGACCGTTTGTACGTGAATCATTTCAAGGGGAAGACCAGTGTTCGTAGTCAAGACTTTCGCCTTGATCAGAATGGAAAACTCTACGACATGATCAATGATCATGGTCAGCGAGTGGACGTGACCGATAAGTTTCCGGATGTTTCCAAGCGATTGCTTAAAGCCCAGCGAGCCTTCGATAAAGATGTCGCTTCTTTAGTTGCCACCCCGGACGACCGGGCATTCTCGATCGGTCACCCGGATTACGGATTCACGCAAATTCCAGCTCGGGATGGATTGTATACTGGTGGAGTCGAGCGATCGGGTCGGGCTCCGAACTGTTCCTTCTTTACGAATTGGACGAGCAAGGAAGATCGAATTTTCTGGGATGCTGAGGTTTTGGCGACCGGCGATTACCAGGTGGATGTTTACTATGCCTGTCCAGAGAAGGATCTCGGCGCGACGTTCGAGTTGTCGCATGGGAGCGCTCGTTTGTCGGGTAAAGTGACCGTTGCGAACGAATCCGAAATGCGCGGTGCCGAAGACGATCGGTCGACTAGAGGCGGCGAATCGTTTGTGAAGGATTTTAAATCCCTAGATCTAGGCGTGATCCATTTGGAAAAAGGTCGAGCGAAATTAGAGTTGAAAGCGCTCGATGTTCCCGGCGATCAAGTGATGGAAGTACGATTGCTGATGTTCCACCGGGTGGATTCTTAAAAACGTTAATTAGATAAGGTCGCAGCCGATCTCAGAGCGGCCATTTGCTATTTGGTAAATGAATATTGCCTCTCGGAGATTGACCGCTACATTGAGGGAATATTTCAATATTCCTAAACTACAGATGACACAGAGTAATAGGAAGAGTGATCTTTTTGTAATTGAAGAACCATTATTTGTGCTCTCTGTAGCTGATTTTTTTAGTACCTCGAATGAATCTCATCTCTTCGTTCTATGATCCTCATACAATGACCCCCCCCAGTCTCCTCTATAGAACCGCTTTTTTTGTTGCCTGTATTGCGTTTGCCCTGGGAGCATCGGCTGAGGAACGTCCTCCCAATGTTGTCCTCATCTTCATCGATGATATGGGTTATGCGGATATTGGACCGTTCGGGGCTCGCGACTATCCGACTCCGAATCTCGACCAGTTGGCAGTGGAGGGGCGACGGTTTACCGATTTTATGGTGAGCGCTCCGGTCTGCTCGGCCTCACGGTCAGCGCTGATGACGGGAGCTTTTCATGTGCGAGTCGACGTGAATGGCGCCTACAGCCCTAAAGCAAAATTTGGTCTAAATCCGAACGAAATGACGATTGCGGAGTTGTGTAAGCAAAAAGGATACGCGACAGCCATATACGGAAAATGGCATTTGGGGCATCACCCGAAGTTTTTACCAACCAATCAAGGATTCGACGAGTATCACGGCCTGCCGTATTCCAATGATATGTGGCCATGGCATCCGCGTTACGATGGTCTGCCGGATGACGATCCAAAACGTAGAGAAGTGTATCCGGATCTGCCGTTGGTAGAGAATGCGACTGTCGTCGATGCAAACGTTACAGGCAAGGACCAGGAGAACCTGACGCAATGGGCGACGGAGAGAGCGGTTGGTTTCATAGAACGTAATGCGAAAAATCCGTTTTTCCTCTATTTGCCGTATTCAATGGTTCACGTTCCGATTTACGCAAGTGATGCGTTCAAGGGAAAAAGTGGAGCGGGACTCTGGGGCGATGTCGTGATGGAGCTTGATGCTTCGATTGGCACAGTAGTTGAAACGCTTCGCGAGCAAGGATTGGCTGAAGACACCTTAGTTATATTCACGAGTGATAATGGACCTTGGATTGGCTATGGAGATCACGCGGGTTCTCCAGGACCTTTCCGGGGATCAAAGCAGACTTCCTTCGATGGGGGTGTGCGTGTGCCGACGCTTTTCTGGTGGCCTGGGAAGGTTCCTGCCAATACGAATTGCGACGAGTTGGCATCGACCATTGATGTCCTGCCGACGATCGCGAAATTGATCGACGCGGATTTGCCTGCCCACGCTATCGATGGGAAAGACATTAGTTCCTTGATATTCGGAGAAGAGAATGCTCGTTCGCCGCATGCATACTTCCCGCATTTTCATCACGGGGAATTGCAAGCGATCCGTAGCGATCGATGGAAGCTGGTGTTTCCGCATAAGTATGGGTCGCTGAATGGGCGTCCAGGCGGTACGGGTGGATTGCCAGTGAAGTACGATTCGAATATGGCCGAACTTGCCTTGTACGATCGATTGAATGATCCGGGCGAGGCGACGAATGTCATTGGTCAGTATCCGGAAATCCACAACGAACTTTCGAAAGTAGCGGATATGTATCGCAAGGAACTGGGAGACAAATTGAAGAAAATGAAGGGCAGTGGTGTTCGCCCTGCTGGTGAATTGGAGCCGGGGGATGAGAAGCTGGAATGGTGATTGAGGTTACAGCTCTAAACTTTCATCATGTTGGCGTAGCTATCATATAGTGAGGTACGAACGTATCCTGTTAAATTTAAATAACGATATTAGAATTATGAAAAACGCGAAAACACTTCTGGCGCTAGTTGCGCTATCGACTGTATTCGCTTCCGCTTCTGCGGAAGCTCCCAAGGGTGATGGCTGGAAGGCCCTCTTCAATGGTAAGGATTTGACCGGTTTCGAAACCCGTAATGGTTCTGCGAACTATAATGTGGAAAATGGAGCGATTGTTGGGCGGACTTCGCCGGGGAGCGAGAACACCTTTTTAGTTACACGCGATCATTTTTCGAATTTCGAATTGAGCTTCGAAGTGAAGGTTGACAACGGACTGAATAGTGGCGTTCAGATTCGTTCTCACGGCCGCGATTGGGGACATAATCGCTACTATGGTCCGCAGGTCGAAATCGAGTCTAGTCCGGGCCAGTCCGGTTGGGTTTATGGTGAAGGAATGGATACAGGATGGATTTCTAAGGAACCTGGCTCTAAGGATTCTAAAGTGAATTCCCATAGTCATATGAAGAACGGAAAGTGGAATAAGTTTCGTATCGTGGCAAACGGCGCCAAGGTGAAAACGTTCATCAATGGGAAGCAAGTGGCCGACGAGAATATGACGAAGTTCAATCGAAACTTCATTTCCGGTTCTATTGGTTTTCAAGTTCACAAGATCGCCGCTGATAAAGGGCCCTTCGAAGTTCGTTGGAGAAACGTCTATATTCGCGAACTTTAAATCAGTGAATTAGCAGGGTACGTTCGTGCCTCACTATATGATGGCTACGCCAACATGATGAAAGCTTAGGTCGCAATCCCGAATCTCATCATGCAGACTCGTAGAGTCATCATATAAACGAGGAACGAGTGCATCCTGTTCATTTAAAACAAAACTCCCCATGAATAATCTATCCAAAATATTTCTGCTTTTTTGCGGTTTAGCGTTTACGGGAATCTCTGTGGCTTCCCAGCCGAACATTATTTTCATCATGGCTGATGATATGGGTTCGGGCGATGTGCAGGCTTTGAATCCTAGGTCGACGATTCCTACGCCGAATTTGAACCGATTGGCTCACGAAGGTATGACCTTCACCGATGCCCACTCGCCGTCTGCTGTTTGTACGCCTACGCGTTACGGTGTTTTGACGGGACGTTATTGTTGGCGCAGCTCAATGGTTCGTGGAGTCCTCAATGGCTATGGAGCGCCGCTTATCGAAACGGATCGCGAGACAGTCGCTTCAGCTTTGAAGAAAGTGGGTTATGCGACGGGAGTTGTTGGAAAGTGGCACCTGGGACTTGGCTTTCAGAAGACGGATGGCGAATGGGATTGGACGAAGACTTTAGATTATTCGCCAATCGATGTAGGCTTCGATCATTCTTTCGTGATTCCGGCATCGCTAGATTTTCCTCCATACGTTTACGTCGAGGGACACGAGATTACCGGAGAACCGGATCGGATCCAACCGAAGCAGAGTTTTCCTGCCTTCCTTCGCGAAGGTGAGCTAGGCTCTGATTTCTCGATCGTCGACTGCTTGGATCGCATGACTGACGAAGCTGCGCGTTACATTCGAAAACAAGCGAAGCGCGATGATCCGTTCTTTCTCTATTTTCCCCTGAGCGCTCCGCATAAACCCGCTTGGCCGCATTCGCGCTTCGAAGGTCGGAGCGGTCTTGGTCCCTATGGCGATTTCGTGATTCAAGTAGATGAGACTGTGGGGCGAATTCTGGATACGATAGATGAAATGGGAATTACTGACGATACGCTGGTTATTTATACGAGCGACAATGGCTCTTATATGTACCGTTACGCAGACCCGGATCAAGTCGACCATGTGAAGGATTCTTCGGTTCAAGGGTACTATGAAGGCAATCATACGGCGAATGGCGTTCTGCGCGGTACGAAGGCCGATGTTTGGGAAGCAGGGCATCGCGTGCCTTTTCTTGTGCGATGGCCGGGCAAGGTTGAAGCGGGAAGCTCGAGCGAAAGGACGATTACTCACACGGACTTTTTCGCGACAGCAGTTTCGGTTGCCGGCGGCAAGATGCCGGGTGCTGTCGAAGGAGCTCAGGATAGCTTCGATTTCTCTCCGCTGTTTCTAGGTAAAGAGAAAGCGTTTAAACGGGCTCCTGTTATCCATCATTCAGGCGGAGCGATGTTCGCTATTCGCGAAGGTGATTGGAAACTTGTATTGGGCAATGGTTCCGGTGGTCGCGAAAAACCGTCTGGCAAGCGTTTCGATCGTCCTTGGCAGCTTTTCAATTTGAAGGAAGATATTGGAGAAAAGACGGACCGTATTCGGGAGTTTTCCGAGGTGGCTCTTAAGCTCGAGAAAAAAGCCCTCGAGATTATGAGCAATGGGCGAAGTCGATAGACTACGAAGTTGTGTAATCGGAGAAGACTCTTTGAATTGAATGGATATGAAGGATGCGAATCGTTTTGTAAGTGGCGAGCAATCGCGTCGATGGTTTTTGAAGGCGATGGCGGTCGTTTCCGTATCGCGTTTTGCCAAGGCAGCTACTCCTGCGAAAGAAAAATTTGCGATAGGGAAGCTTAAGGATTCGGGGACTCGTTTCGTTAGTTTCGATCCGCGTTTCGATAGACTCGTTCAAAAGGGAGCTCCGATAAGTCGATTGCATTCGGGTTGTAGGTGGTCGGAGGGCCCGAGTTGGGATAATATTGAAAAACGTCTGATCTGGAGCGACGTCCCTAATGATCGTCAATGGAGTTGGAATGAGAAGAGCGCGTCTGTTTCCGTATTCAGGGAACCGTCGCGGCAAACCAATGGAACGTGTTACGATGCCGAGCATCGTATGATTTGTTGCGAGCAAGTAGGTCGCCGTGTTGCCCGTTACGATGCTCAAGGCAAAGCGACGGTATTGGTGGATCAATGGCAAGGTCTACCTATGAATTCTCCTAACGATGTCGTTGTTCATCCGGATGGAGGGATTTGGTTTACGGATCCGGGTTATGGAAACCGTGGCACGCTAGAGCTTAAAGAAGCGACCTATCGGATTGATCCGGTCGATGGCAAGGTCGAGCGCGTGGACTATTCTTTGGGAAAGCCTAACGGACTTTGCTTTTCGGAAGACTATAAACGTATGTATATTGCTGATACGGGAAAGTCTGAGCCTAAATCGCTATACGTTTTTGACGTGGTCGACGGTCGTCGTTTGGAAAACCGTCGTACGTTTGCGAATGTGCATGTCGATGGGTTGGTTGCAGGACCCGATGGTCAGCAAGTGGATGTAGATGGAAATCTTTGGGCGAGCGCGGGGCATGGAGTTGAGGGAGTGAATGGCGTGCATGTATTCGATCCCAACGGAAAACGCCTTGGGATGGTGCTTCTTCCCGAAGGCTGCGCGAATTTAAGTTTCGGCGGATCGGACGGAAAGACACTTTTCATGACGGCGACTACTTCGCTTTATTCCGTGAAGACTAAAACGCGGGCAGCGCATTACGCCTAAATGTGCTTACCAGCGTTTCGATTTTCGTTTCGCTTCGGTGTAGCCAGCTTCGACTCGTTTTACTTCGAGTTGCTTTTTGAGCTTGTTTAGCTGCTTTGCGTATTTGGGATTGTTTGCGAGGTTGTTGAATTCTCCTGGGTCGTTCTTGAGGTCGAAGAGCTCCATGCCAGACGACCCGAATCCCCATTGAGTAAAGCGCCAATTGTGTGTGCGAATAGATTCTCCACCATTGCGGCTGATCGTGAAGGCGAGGTCTTTCTTCCACGCTTTTGTTTTGGGATTTTTGAGCAGTGGAACGAGGCTTTCGCCTTGAAGGATATCGGGCGCTTTGAGGCCGGCGAGTTCGGCCATGCTGGGGTAGAGGTCGACGAGCTCGGTGATTTGTTGAGTCGCTTCTCCGTGTTGGTCTTTTAGCCAAGGAACACTGATGATGAAAGGGACCCGGGTCGCTTCTTCGAAGAGGTGTTGTTTCTGGTATTTATGGTGCTCCCCGAGCATGTAGCCGTGATCGCTGGTGAATATGACTATGGTGTTTTCTTTGAGTCCAAGGTCGTCCAGGCAGTCCAGTAAGCGACCGACTTGAGCGTCCATGTAGGAGACGCTGGCGTAGTAGGCTTCGAGCAAACCCTTGTGTAGTTCGGGGGTGACGCCATAGGTTGTTTCGTTATTCTTGTAGCCGCGAATGATCTCCGGAACGTCATCAAGATCGTCGGCAGGCACTACGGGAGCAATCATGGCGTCCCGGTCGTAGCGATCGAAGTATTTGGTAGGGGCGACGAGCGGAACATGCGGTCGCACGAAACCGCAGGCCAAAAAGAAAGGTCTGTCTTGGTTGCGTTTCAAGAAATCGATGGCGTGGCTAGCGGCCATGCCGTCGGCGTGTTCGAGATCGCCGCCTGTGGCTTCTACCCCAAGGAATTTTTGGGATGACTTATCTTTGGGCGACCAGTTGGTTTTTAAGCCAGGAACATTATGTTCGCCCGCTTTGATGTTCACGGTTTCGTCCCATGAATGAGGATCGTCCCTCTCGGCGGTGCCAGCGATGATTTCTGGGGGGATACCCATGTGATAGATTTTGCTGACGCGTCCGACCCGGTAGCCGTTTTGGCGGAAGAGTTGGGACATGGTGACTACATCCGGCATGCTGCCTCTGAGGGTTCCGGAATTGCCCATCGTCCCTGTGGTGTAGGGATAAAGGCCTGCCATTAGGGATGCGCGAGAGGAACCGCAAACTGGGTATTGGCAATGCATGTTCTCGAAGCGGACTCCTTCGGCGGCGAGCTTGTCCAGTTCGGGAGTCTTGCACTGAGGATGCCCGAATCCGCTCAAGGCCGTGTTGAGGTCATCGGACATGATGAACAAGACGTTCGGTTTCTTGTCCGCGGCTAAGCCGGTAAGGGTGAAGGCAAAAGCGAGGGCGGCTAGAATAAGATTTTTGCTATGCATGTTGTTCAAAGAGTAAGTGGTCGTTTGTTTTTTGGCGGGTGGGAGAAGGATTCCTTATCGAGGTGAATGTAAAAATCTCTGTTTAGGGGAAGATGTGTTCGGTGACCGATTCAATACCTAGGTTCTCCTTCGTATTGAGTCTATCGAAAACGGTTGTGT
>Ga0315321_10000270_pt1 | contig 36965 bp, 23 predicted proteins | sample M180m21515metaG_FD_203464 | JGI IMG/M metagenome (GOLD analysis project Ga0315321, IMG submission 203464) | Ammonia-oxidizing marine archaeal communities from Monterey Bay, California, United States - M1 80m 21515 | ecosystem: Environmental > Aquatic > Marine > Intertidal zone | place: USA... | reverse complement strand
GCATCTTCCTTCAAGCCATCCATCACAGGGCTGGCAGGAGCAGGTGCTGCTTCGGAACCATTGCCTTTGTTGGTATTGTCAAGCGAAGTGGGCACGTGATCGTGACCGCTCATGAATGTCAAGCCAAGCCAACGTGCAATGTAGTCCACAACGCTCTTGGCGATCCGGATGTCTTTGTTGGACGTATGTCCCATCGGTTCGAAGCGTGTGTGGCTGAACTTGTTGACAAGAACCTCCAACGGAACGCCGTACTGCAATGCGATGGAAAGAGCTGTGCCGAAGCTGTCCATGATTCCACCAATGGTAGAACCCTCTTTTGCCATGGTGATGAACATTTCACCTGGTCTTCCATCGGGGTAGAGTCCAACGCAAAGATAGCCTTCGTGTCCCGCGATAGTGAATTTGTGAGTCACGCTCTGGCGGGTATCTGGGAGTCGTTCACGCCGTGGCTTGTAAACGATTTTTTCGACGGTTTCCGTGATTACTTCTGTCGCCGTTGCTTCAGCTTCGGAGTCATCTGCCTTGGTGTTCAGCGGTTGAGACTGCTTGCTGCCATCGCGGTAGATTGCGACTGCTTTGAGTCCCAATTCCCAACCCCAGAAATATGCATTGGCAATATCTTCTGGCGTTGTATCGTTTGGCATATTCACTGTTTTGCTGATGGCACCTGACAGGAACGGTTGTGCCGCTGCCATCATGGTCACATGAGCTTGCCATGGGATGCTTCGTTCACCATTGGCGGGTTGGAATGCACAATCGAAGACAGGCAGGTGCTCGTCCTTGATGTCGGGAGCACCTTCGATGGTGTCTTTCTCATCGATGTGCTTCAGTATGTTCTCGATCTCTTCGTCGGTGTAGCCGAGTTTCTGGAGTCCTAAGTTAACCGTTTGGTTGACGATCTTGAGCATTCCGCCGCCAGCAAGCTGTTTGTACTTGACCAACGCGATGTCCGGTTCAATGCCAGTTGTATCGCAGTCCATCATGAAACTGATGGTTCCGGTCGGTGCGAGTACCGTTGCTTGTGCATTACGGAATCCGTACTTTTCGCCGATTTCAAGAACATCGTCCCATAACTTGGTAGCAGCTTCTTTCAGCTCTGCAGGGCCGTGGTCGTCGATCTCATTGCATGCGTCACGATGCATTTGCATCACGTTGAGCATTGGTTTCTCATTCTCGGCATAGCCATCAAATGGCCCCACGACGCTTGCCAGTTCACCACTGGTGCGGTTCGCTTCACCGTGCAGTAGAGCGGTCAATGAACCACAAAGGCCACGAGCTGCGTCCGAGTCATAAGCAATGCCGCGTGTCATGCACACGCTGCCAAGATTCGAGTATCCCAAACCAAGTGGGCGGAATTTGTGGCTGTTGCGGGCGATCGGGTCAGTTGGATAACTGGCGTGGTCAACCAAGATTTCTTGAGCGATCAAGAACAGACGAGCACTGGCTCGGAAACGCTCTGCATCGAACGTGCCATCAGGCCCAACAAACTTCATCAAGTTGATCGATGCAAGATTACATGCAGTGTCATCCAGGAACATGTACTCGCTGCATGGGTTGGACGCATTGATGTCGCCACTGTTAGGGCAGGTGTGCCAACGATTAATCGTTGTGTCATATTGCACGCCAGGGTCGCCACAGTGCCATGCACACTCCGCCATCTTGTTGAGCAGTTCCTTGGCGTCATAAGCGGGGGCATCGCTCTCGCACTTATCGCTGATCCATCGAGTTTGCCACTGCTTGTTGTCCCGAACGGACTCCATGTAGTCGTCCGTCAGCCGTACGGACAGGTTGGCGTTCTGGAAACAAACGCTGCTGTAGGCCTCGCCGTTAAAGTTGGATTCGTAACCTTCGCGAATCAGTGCATGAGCCTTTTTCTCTTCCGCCCATTTGCATTCAACAAACTCAAGGATATCTGGATGCCAGACCTTCAATGATTGCATTTTTGCTGCGCGGCGTGTCTTGCCGCCACTCTTCACGACACCAGCGATTGAGTCGTAAACACGCATGAACGAAAGTGGTCCTGATGGAGTTCCACCACCAGAGAGTTTTTCCCGCTGTGACCGGATGGTGGATAGGTCGGTACCCGTTCCGCTGCCGAATTTGAATAGCATCGCTTCGCTACAAGCAAGACGCATGATGTCTTCCATGTTGTCATCCACGCTCTGAATGAAACACGCAGATCCCTGAGGATACTCATAAGGATTCTCGGGCTGGGCAGTCTTGCCAGATACTGCATCCCAGTGCCAGTTGCACTTGTCGCCAACGACCCCGTATTGGGCATGAAGGCCGACGTTGAACCAAACAGGGCTATTGAACGCACCGTGCTGATGCAGGCACAACCAAGTCAGGTCACGGTAGAATCGGTCGCCGTCCTCCGGAGAATCAAAGTAACCATCTGCCAAACCCCAGTCGGTGATTGTTCTTGTCACGCGATGGATCAGCTGACGAACACTTCGCTCGCGTTCTTCAGGGCTGCCGGGGTCACCATAAAAGTATTTTGAGACGACCACGTTCGTGGCAAGCTGGCTCCAGTTTGCCGGAACTTCGCAGTCGTTCTGCTCGAAGAGTGCATTTCCGGACTCGTCCTTGATCGCCGCGCTTCGTAATTCCCAGCCAACCGTATCGAAGGGGGTCTTGTCGTCGTCAGGGCAAAAGTTCCCCTCGATCTTCAAACCGTTGCCGCTCTGACGCAACTTGCGGCCAAAGCGTGCCCGTGCGTACTCGACGCCGTACTCTGTGTTGACTTTTTCTAACGCTGGATCACTGGCGACCTCGGCCGAGGTGCGTGCATACAGAACCGTTGCCATTGCTTTAAGACTCCTATGAGTTCATCCCTGGGTCAGTGCAAGGTACCAAGATTGATTCGCAATCCTCGCGAAGCACCAAAACTAACCATCCAAAAAAGACCATGTACTAATGTCGACTACCAGTCTGTCCCGAAGCATGACGAACCATAAGGAACCGAGCCATTTGGCACGTTGGGGTTCCTCAATACTCGTGCATCTTGCAGTCAGTATTGAAAGCACTACCCCTAGTAGGTTTGCCGTTTGGCATCCACTACATGTGGGCGACTGGGGAATCTTAGGGATAGAATCGTCCATGTCAAACACTTCCCTGAATAATTCTTTAAAGCCTTACTTGCGAACACTTTACGACAATGTTTGTGCTGGTGACATGATCACGGTCACTACCTCTCCAGAGGTCGTAAGTTCATAACTGATTGACAGTTAGTGAAGATCGTATGGATTGAAACTACTGTCACGATTGCGCCGAAGAATTCCGGAAATTTAATGGCTGATTGTGTTCCTTGGTAAAGCAGGCTAGCTGCGGGGAGTTGGCTGGCATTAGATAGCAACCGCAAATCAATCCAATGAATTGCTTCCAATCGCTGGGGCTGCGACCAAACGCAGAGAGGTCCGCGGACACACGCAGCATAAAAGCTGCTACGAGTTGATCATTCGATTCGCTCTGCGTACAGGCTTTTCGGAATCTGCGCAACCGGGCTACTGCGTTCGATTGCTTGATCGCAATTGGTTGCGGGGGTTGACCGTCATCGTGCTGAGGACGGGTTTTCGAGGCACGCTGGGCTTCGAGAAAGGTCGTCTGAGCCCGTGTTACCTGTCTGTTTGGCTTGAATGGCTAGCCCATGTCATGTGGCTTGAAAGTTCTCCGTTAAAATTTCTTGCCTTCCGTCGATCCCCCAAACCTTAAGCATGAGAATCCAAGTCTTTCATGTGCAATCGCTGAGGCAGTTTCTTTTGCCATGCGTATGGGGTCATTGTAGGGTGTTTCCTGTTTTTGGTAGATATTTGGCAGATCAGATGTGTGACGGCTGATCGCTTTGCGACGCAAAACACCAGTCCGCGTTTGTTGCGGCGACCTAAATCCGCAAACTGGGGCGTGTATTTGGTTATACTTAGGAAGGATTGCGGTGCTTCAGACGGCTCTCTCATGAGATGCTTTCGGGCTGCCATCAGGATTCCTGACAGGCCGAAGTGTTATCACGAGGGACGGTGTCACACTCGCTTCCGATTACATAGGCAAGCATGTTTTTGCGACTGATGCGCGACCCAGGCATAAGCGGTCTATCCGCAGATGACTCAAGACATTTTGCCCACTCTTCTCACTTTTCTTCTGCTGATTTGAAATATGAAGCGTTTGCATCCGGCCATTGGGATCGATCTTGGGACTACCAATTCCGCCGTTGCGTATGTCGACTCGACTGGCAGGCCAGAAACCATCCGCAACTCTGAGGGTGGACTTTCAACGCCGAGTGTAATTTTCTTTGACCGCGGCAATCCGGTGATCGGGTCTGAAGCTGTCGAGGCGGGGATTGAAGAGCCTGATCGACTGGTCATGTTTGCCAAACGCGATGTGGGGGAACAGCTTTTCCGAAATGCGATTTGCGGTGCAAAATTACCACCGGAAGTCCTACAGTCTCTGATCCTTACAAAGCTGAAGGATGATGCGGAGCTAAAGCTGGGTGAACTTGAGAAAGCGGTGATCACCGTCCCGGCCTTCTTCAACGAGCCGTGCCGCAAAGCGACTCAGGACGCTGGGAAGTTGGCGGGATTGGAAGTGTTGGACATCATCAATGAGCCAACAGCGGCGGCTATCTGTTATGGCGTGCAGCAGGGATTCCTGTCGTCGAAGGGAACGGCTTCCGGAAAAGAACGTGTGCTCGTTTATGACTTGGGCGGTGGCACGTTCGACGTCACGGTCATGGAAATTGAAGACCGCAAGTATCACACAATTGCTACCAACGGAGACGTCTACTTGGGAGGACTCGATTGGGATCGGCGCGTCGTTGATTTCATTGCGGAGGCGTGGATCAAAGAGCATGGAGATGATCTTCGAGATGATCCGATCGCTGAACAACTTCTGTTGCGTAAAGCTAACCAGACCAAGCATGCATTGACACAGCGGGAATCGGTTCCGATTGCATTTGGTTATCAGGGCAAGCGAATTCGCCCCGATATGGATCGTGAGACTTTCAAAGAGCTCACCGAAGATTTACTCGAACGCACGCTCATGACTGTTGAGTTGGTGTTGGATGAAGCCAACGTCAAATGGAGCGACTTGACCCGTCTGATCCTCGTGGGTGGGTCCACGCGAATGCCAATGATTCACGATGAATTGAGTCGACTGAGCAATTTGGAAATCGACCGGTCACTTTCGCCCGATGAGGCAGTGGCACATGGCGCTGCTATTTACGCTGGCATTCGACTTGGGCAGGAATGCGAGTCCTTTGCTGGGGTCTCGGTGACGAACGTTAATTCTCACGACCTCGGTGTTCTGGCGGTTGATCCGGAGACAGGTGAACCCCGACGTCAGGTCATGATCAAGCGGAATACCTCGCTTCCTGCTCGGAAAAGCATCCGCTTTCGGACTCACGAAGATGGGCAGCGAAATGTAAAGGTTGAGGTTGTCGAAGGTGGCGACGATCGGGGACGCAATGCGACCCCAATCGGTAAGTGTCTCGTGGATGATCTGCCCAAGGGAACGCCCAAGGGAACATTCGTTGATGTTCTGTTTGATTACTCGCAGGACGGGCGTTTGATGGTGAGTGCGAGCTTGCCCACCCTCGATCAAGCTGCAGAAATGACGATGGACCGTGCTGCAGGACTGTCGGAAGAAGTGTTGCAGAAGTGGACCGCTTTACTCGCTGTCGGGATCACTGAGGACACCCTTGTCCAAGAAGCTGAAGCCGCTCAGGCTGAGGATCACGACGATGAGGATGGTCAACTGGAGTTGCTCGAAGCTTGGGAGGATGAGCCGAAAGAAACACAAGATAAAGAAACGCGAAACCAGGTCGATGCCGACGAAGAAATTTTCCCGGGATTGAATTTGTCGCCCGGTGGGGCTACTGGATCAGCAAAGCCGCAATCTTCCTCCACCAAGCCTCGTAAAGAGAGTAAGCCTGCACCGCCGGATATCCTTACCGATCAAGGCAAGTCAGGCCACGCCGCGGAAACCAAAATAGAGGTGCAGCCAAGCAAGCGCAAACTCAAACGCAAAGTTGTAGGCGACAAGTCGACTCCACCAGTGGTCCCGTCGTCTCCTGTTCCAACCTTTCCGGCTGCAGCAGGTGACTCTTCGAGTAAGGCAACCGAAAAATTACCAGCTGGCTTATCAGGCGTGAAAATGGCTGCGCCCAAAAGTGCGGCACCACCACTGCGTAAGAAAAAGGCAGTGGGTGACGAGAGTCAACCGTCTGGCAAGTTGGCTCCGTCGGCATCCGAAAAGCCACTTGCTGAAAAAACGTCGCCAGAGAAAACACCGGGAAAGAAAGTGAGTAGTTCGAAATCAGAAAGTCAGCCTGCTTCAAAGACTGACGGTATGCCTGATTTTAGCGTGCTCGAGAAGTTGGCCGAGCCACAGCCCAAGGCTGGCGGTTCAGCCTTGGATGCTTTCTTCAGTAATCAGGATGCTCCCTCGGGAGGTGTGCCCGCTCCCGCGATCAACATCAGCTTGTCGCAACCACCAAAAAAGAAAAGCAAACGCGATAGCTCGAAACCCAAGGCGAGCAACGAGGATGAATCGAAGAGCTAATGTGTTGGAGTTTGGCGGGGCGATGCGACTTGAAACATTGTTAACGGAGGCAGGGATTTGCGATGAACAGGCGACCACTTATCACTGTCACAAACGGCAAAGATCTGTACAAGATCGCTCCTGATCAACTTCCGAAAGCGGTTGCCCAGGGGCTGACTTGTCCCGTCGCCTCGTCGCAGACTCTCGTCGGCAATGGAGAGTACCTGTTTGAAATCCCAATCGCCGATCTTGAGACGGCAAAGGCGGATGGGCTAGAAGATTTGTTGGTGTTTGAGCGTCGCGAATGGTTGCAACGCAGCGAAGGTAATTCTGCTGCACCTCCTCATTCCAATGTCGCAAATGCCGTAAGCCAAAGTACAAGTCCGTGCGTTGTGCAGACGGTCTCAGAACAGCACGATTCTGGCGTCGACATTCCTGATGCTGCAAAGTTGATGGAAAGTCTTGGTCAGTCAGACGCTGAAGTTGAGGCGGAACGTGAGCTGCAACAGCAGGAGTTAGATGAAACGGAGGGCTGGCGCTGGTATCTGCTCCGCGTGAAAATCTGGGTTGAGGAACGAAGGCAGGTGTTGGTCGGCCAATTACGAGGTAGTAGCATAAGTCTAGTGGTACACGTGGCCGTGTTGTTGATTTTGGCCAGTCTATTCATGAAGGTTGAAGATGACGAATTGAGGGGCTTGGTTATCACTTCCTCACCACCTTCACAGAACCCGGTCCAAGAGGTTGTGATTGAGCCCACACCGCTCGAAATCACTGAACCAACGGATGCCGACGCAGCAGAGTCTCCTGCTCCGACAGAGGTGGTTCGTGCTGAGGCTGTAACCGCTCCGAACTTCATGGAGTCAATCAGTGGAGCCGCGATTAAGCCACCTGCCAGTGCGGCGGCGTCAGGAACGGGAAAAGCAAAACCAAAAAGCAAGCCAGCGTTCTTTGGGAGCAGGGTCTCCGCGGTGGACTACGTCTTTGTGATCGATAACTCCAACAGTATGACGCAAGGACGTTTCGAAACCGCGCTCTATGAATTACTCAAAGCGGTCAACCAGTTAACTGCGAAGCAGCGGTTTTATGTGATTTTTTACAGTGATACCGCCTACCCTTTGTTTCATCCCAAACCCGCGGCTGATCTTGTCAACGCTACCACTCGCAATAAGCAAAGGCTGAGGGTTTGGTTGGATACGGTGCAGTTGTGTCTTAAAACAAATGGCAAGGAAGCTATTTCTGCAGCTTTTGCGCTGAAGCCAGACGTGATATTTGTCCTGGGCGATGGTGCTTTTACGGATAAAGCGTCCAACTTTTTTGCCTCGCGTCCCCAAAAGAAAATTCCGTTGCATACGTTGGGAATGGAAGTCACCCAAAAAAACTCTCTCGGTTTTCAGAGCTTGGCACAAACCAACGGTGGTACTTACAAAGATGTTGGCGTGGCGGATGGTGCTCTCGTAATTGCAAAGAAATTTCCTAGGCAAAGAAACACGAAACGTGGTCCAATTTGGGGTGTGAAGTTGCCGCTCCCGCCAAATTTGAAATAGGCGAGACACTTTTTACCTCATGGGCGAGATACCTTTGTTGAAGCAAGTTGAGCATTCATGAACCGTGTTGCTACATGCCCCAAGTGCAAGACGGGATACGAGTTGGATGAAGAGGACATTGGGCACCTGATGGAATGTGAATGCGGGTGTGCCTTGTTCGCCTGTCATGCCCATGCACTCGACTCGTTCGCGATTTGGTGCAGCAGTTGCCGCGGCGAACATCAGGTGCGTGGCGTTGACGCCGGAAGTTCGGTTCAAGTGGAGTGTGGCGCTGTCATTGGCATTCCATCGGTGTTGTTGCGTGCGCCTGTCGGGACTCCTGAGTTGGCTTCGCGAGCTCACGCGGAGTTGAAACTGCAAAGAAAATCAGGAGACGCTGCCAATGTACACAGCGTTCCGCCTCCGGTGCATTCACAGGCTGCAAAGGTTAAGGGAGTCAGTGATGCAGGTAGCAATTTTGTTCCAAATGGCGGGATTGGAGCAGAAAGCATTACCTTGTTGGCTGATTCCAAAGTCAATGCGGCGTCTGATGCTATAGCGAAAAGTGATGGCCATTCCGGGGCCTTAGGTAAAGGCGGAAGTGAAACCAATGAAGGCGTAGGGAAACAGAAAAAGAAGACGCCGCCGAAACGAAACATCGTTTCTGTTTTCGGGATTATGGCTGTAGCGGCCTTGTTGCTCGTTTCAGTCGCGATGTTTTTGCTGAGGGTGCCACCGTCGCAGAAAAAAAAGTCGCGATCAGCAGACATGGGGCTAGCACGATCGGACAATGCCACGCAGTCCGAAGGTGGTCCTGAATTACAGAATGATTTGGTGATCGCTGGCGACGTGCTGGCTCCCGACATTGAGGATTCTGACGTGGCTACGCAGAGCGGGGTTGGTTTACCACTAACAACGGTTGCATCGTCGGGAGCAGATGACAGCTTGGATCGCGGCGGGGGCAGCTATCGATTGCCGCCACCCACTGTTTACGCATTGCCGACGCAGAAGCAACCACGTGAGTTGATCCCGGTCCAACGGAGCAAAATGGCTTTTTCATCGTTGCCGCGTGGCTTGGAAACTGCCTTCGAAGAATATGCCAAGGTTCAGAAGCTAAAAGAACAATCTGATGTTTCAAATTCAAAGGCTGATCTGAATGCGTATCAGCAGGCCGTTGGTCGCACCATTGGTGTTGTCGAGCAGGTGCATGAAATGGCTGTAGCCAAGGCAGCGAAAGAAGACATTGCAACGACTCGGTATTTGTTAGCTTTTCTTTATTTAAAAGCTGGGATGCTGCCCGAGGCTGCTGTGATGGGAGAGTCGGTTGCACGGTGGGGCGATCTTACAGAACCTTCGACGAAAGAAGCTGGGATGATCGCGTTGGCAGCGACCCAGGAGTTGAGCGATATGCACTGGGGTGATGCAGAGGATCTAGGTGAATTGAGGCAGATGGAAAGTGTTGTCGAAATATTGCAAAGACGATGGCCCGACGAAAGCCAGAATGCGTTGATTTGGATGAACGTTGGCTATCTGTATGAGGCTTTCAATCAGCCTCAGAACGCTGTGCGTGTCTATGAAAATATTTCTGAGTCATCTGAGCATTACGGGATGGCAATGCGTACCAGCGGTTTAGCTGAATGGAATGTGCTGAGACAACAGCAGGCTACCACTGGAAAAAGGATTGCCAGCGAAGATAGAAAACGAGTCAAACAACGTTTGGCGAAGGGACTGCGGGCACAAGAAAAGAAAGAGTCAGGTTTGGTGATTGGAAATCTGGAAGCACGACTGGCGCTTGCGCAACTGGAGCTGATTAGTGCAAGTCCTGAAAAGGCCGAGGCATGGCTCACTGATGACCCGCCTGCGTTGTTGTCTTCGATTCGAGTCCGTGAGGATGACGACAATGAATCTGCGTTGCTGGTCGATGAAGCAATGGTGCGACAGATTTATGATGTTCTGTTCCACGCGCTCAATCAGCAGGGTGATGTTGATGGGGCCACGCAAGCGATCGAAGATTTGGCAGTTCTCGTGGGGGATTCGAGCGAGGATTTAGCGGCACAACGAATGTCAATATTGAAAACGGCAATCGAGAATTTGAAGCAGTCTGAAAACATCGAAGAGACCGATTTTGTTGCGGCGAAGAAAATGTCCAACCAAATCACGAGCGATGCCTCAACGGTACCGACGTCAACGATTCTTTGGTTGGGTGAATCGTGGGCTCAGGTTGGAGAGCGTGCGGAAAACAACGAGATTGCTAAAGAGTCGGCTCGGATGGCTGCGGAATTGTATGGTGATGCTATTCTGCGTGATGGTTTTCCCAGGAATTCGCTGCAGACGGCTCAGTTGCGCCGGATTGAGTTGCTGAGACGTTCTGGAGAAGTGATGCAGTCGATAAAGCAGATCGAGGATATGTTGGCCGATGAGCCCAATGTGTTTGCACTGCAGATCGCGGCGGCACAGTCATTGGAACAAGTCGCAGTTGAGTACAAGCGTCCAAGTGATTTGCTCGCTGCAATCGACGGACCCAGCGGATTTTCGCCGATTTGGGGTTGGGGAAAATTGGTCACGACGCTGCACGCGTCGTTGTATTCCGCGGGCGGAACGCCCCGTCATGCGGAACAGCTCGCTTTGGCCCAATATCATCTGTTTCGGTGTCGATATCAGCTTGCCTCACAAATCAAAGATCCTAGGGAACGGATGCAGCAGTTGGCCGATGTTGAACGGGCGTTGTCCAAACGGATCGCAACCATGGACAAAAAAAACGACTGGTACCGAAAATACGCGGCTCTTTACGACCAAATTTCAGGTCGTAAGTGATCTTTTCGAGATCTCACGTACGGCCACCAAAAAAGAAATTGCGATCGGTTCGGGGGGCAGATCGTTGAGCTGGGTTGTCAGCTTGCAGCGGTCATATGACTGGAATTCCCCGCTCATGGCACCTTTGAAGGACTGCATTTGCTTCATGGGCAGTAAGAAGCTGCGAGGGAGTGTAGAATTAGGGTAGCAGTCGAGGCCGCAAGGATGTCCGGTGGTCTGTAACGCCTATTCAAATAAACGATATGTCAGATTCGCCTGAAATGTTTGACCCATATTGGGAATGGTTGGAGATACCAGCTGAAGACCAACCGCCGACTTTCTATCGCCTGTTGGGGCTCGATGATTTTGAAGATGATTTGGCTGCTATTGATGCAGCCGCCAAGCAGACCACGGCCTATCTTCACCCGATGGCCGCGGGACCGAATCGCGAGTCAGTGCAACAGCTTTTGAGCGAAGTGGCAAAAGCACGCCGTACCCTATTGGGATCTGATGCTAAGCGGGCTTATGACGAAGATTTGCAAGCAGTGGAGTCGACGCCAGAGCCGCCCCTACCACCACCAGTGCCTCCATCTCTGTCAGCTCCGACGGGTGAGCAGCCTGAGGACGCTGGAAATCCACCTCCAAAGCCGAATTCTGCGTGTGAGGACCAAGCCGAGCAGCAACCCGAACCCGTCCAGCGGTTACGACGAAAGTCGCTGGTGAATGATTGGCGAGTGCATGTGGCCTCGGCCTCGGTTTTGTTTTTTGGTGCCATTGGTTTCGTGCTTTACAACAACAGTAAGGCGGTGCGGGTTGCATCGGTTGCTGCTTCCGTTCCAGAGTCCCGTCGCGATGGTTCCGCCAAGCGTGGGCGGACCGCACCTGCACCCCAACGAGGCGATACTCGGCAGACAAAGACAAACGGTAGCAGGAATACCGAATCGGCGGTGCAAAATCGTGTCATGGGTGGTGCACCACCCAAAAAGAAACCCCGTCCCGCCGGGAAAAGTGCTCTCGAATTAATGTTGGCTCAGGACGGGCTTTCGATGGAATCATCTCTAGGGCACCCAGACGCAATGCGTCCGGCTGGTGCCGAAGGCAAGGCGAAGCTGGACACAACTTCTGGAACCGAAGGTAACCTGCCCGAAAACGCCTCGGTGACGCTGCCAACCGATTGGCTTGCGGGGTTGCAGATGATTGACGAGTTTGAGAAGCCGGTAGGGAAAGAATTCAATGTGTCCAAAATGAAAGCAGCATTCGCTGCGGTGGATGGGCATTTAGTGGTGCAACCGGTGACGCCTCCGGGAAAAGTAGGGGTCCTCACTCTCAAGGAAAGCAAGTTGGCACTCGGTGAGACGGTCGTTTTGAAAACTAGCCTGAACGATAAGACAACGACCAAGGTTCGCGTGGGGTTACGTGTCGGTGAATTACGCGTGAACCTCTGTCCAAAGACCCAACACGTGGAGGTCAGGTGCAATGGTAAGTTGGCGGGTCAGATCACCTGCTCAAAGCAAAATGGGATCACTTTGGCCGTCACCCGCGATAGCAAAGATGGAAAGAAATTTCACTGGATTGCCCAATCCGGAAGCGACAGTGTGGCTGGCAGGGGGACATTCGCCGCTGAGATCAGTGATCCTGCGACCCTTGGAATTCTTGCCATGTGTGGCGAGGAAAAACCCAATGTTGCTGTCACGATCGAGGAATTCGGATTTGGAAAACTCGAAACGCAAGTGGAACTCAGCGAAACAAAACGCCTTGAATTTTCTATGCAGGGCAAGTGATGCTCGCGTGCAGGTCATGGGCTGGTGACTTGGCATGACTCCGGTGTGTTCTGTATACAAGCCTCCGCGACGCAGTTCACGGCGACGCCAGCCTCCGGGATGCAAGTCTGGGTTCGGAGCTTCGTTCCAAAAGCCGTCGAGTGACTCACTCGCAGGCGGTTGTGGTGTCGGGACTGCATTTTTATCCTTGCATGGCTGATTACTAAGTCGAAGCAAATTCTTAAATGATCTCAAAGCAACCGTACTCTTCAACGCAAGAAAATATTGAATCATGAAATACGCCATTTGCAATGAAACTTTCGGTGACTGGCCTCTCGACCGTGCCTTGGCCTACGCTCGGGAAGCCGGATACACGGGTTGGGAAGTTGCGCCGTTCATGCTGACTGATGATCTCAGTTCGTATGGCACCGACGAACGAGTCGCTTATCGAGAGCAGGTTGAAGCAGAAGGATTTGAGATCACCGGGCTCCATTGGCTACTTGCTAAGACGCACGGTTTGCACTTGACTACGATAGATCGTGAGACGCGTGCGAGAACCACCGAATACATCAAGGATTTGGCACGATTGTGCAATGACCTCGGAGGCAAGGTGATGGTGCTTGGATCGCCGCTGCAACGAAATGTGCCGGAAGATCAGTCGATGGAATCGGCAATGGAGAATGCTGCCGAGGTGATTCGAGCAGCTGTGCCGGTTCTGGAAGAAACGCAGGTTCAGATTGCCTTGGAGCCTCTAGGGCATGAAGAGGGCAACTTTCTTCTGACTGCTGCCAAAGGTCGGGAACTGCAGAGCATGATCGGTAGCGAGCAAGTTAAACTGCATCTTGATGTCAAGGCAATGAGTGATGAGGAAACGCCGATCGCTCAGATCATCAGGGACAATGCTGACGCTATGATTCACTTTCATGCCAACGATCCGAATCGACAGGGGCCCGGTATGGGCGCTGTCGATTTCGTGCCGATCTTTCAAGCGTTGCAGGACATCGGTTATGAAGATTGGGTCAGTGTAGAAGTCTTTGATTATGAACCTGGAGTCGAAACCCTAGTAACGCAGAGCATGCAAAACATGCTCAAAGCTCGGGCCGAATGCACGTGAAGTGAGACGCCTATTGTGCGGAGTTTCCTGCCGGACCCTCGCAATATGCCTTCAGTCGATTCAATTCTTCCTGAAGCGCTTGGCAATTTGATCTCCGCATTAGCAAACCCATCGCTGGGATCAGGATTCTGAAGATTCCTTTTCCTTTTACAGTCGATGTTTGTGTGACACGAGTTCTCTGCTCTACCTGCTCGAATATGTAATCCGCGGTCAGGCTGAACACTTCTCCCTCCATCTGAATGCCGCTCGCGGAAGGTGGTGTGTAGCTTGTCACAACACCCTCGAATGTCATTTTTCGACCGTGTTCCGAGGTCACGGTTCGAAAGGTTGATCCGATTTTCTTTGCCGTGACCTGCAGCATATCTTCTTCTTCCACGATGTTGCTCCAAGCGGTGACATGATCGTTGGTGAGTTCGAATACTCTGTCGATAGGACATTGGATTAGAACGCTCGCTTTCATTGCCATGAAGCAGGTTATTTGGGTTGAGATGGGGTGGACTTGAATCTGCTGCCGATACTCATGGATTTCAATGCAGCAATGCTGACGGGACGCTTGTCGTTACGAAAACAGCCCATGCGTTTTCACGGATGGGCTGTTGCGTATTCTCGTTTTAGCTAACGTTCAAGGTCAACGTTGGTTTGACTCGCTAGGCTTTGTCGCGAGTTTGCTGCTTGGTCTCAGAACGAATACTTTTGGATCGTCAACCACGAATGCGGTGCTCCAACGCTTGCCATCGTTTGCACTGCAGATATTGTAAAAGAATGTTCGGAATCGTTCGGCGCGGTAGTCGTAGGGGAATTGGCTTGTGATGTAATCATCCTCGGTCAGCTCGTCGACACCGGGTGAGGCGTAATAATGAACCATTCCATCAGGCGTCACACTCATTCCGAGCGTCCACCAGCCAGTGCTGGTGATTTGGGGACCGGTGAAGTCTTTTCCACGCCGGTTTCCGCGGATCCGAATTGTGGCGTAGTCGTTTTCTTTTTGCGTTTGGTTCTTGTTCTCGAATTCGATGAACATACCTGGCCAATAGATTTCGTTTCCCATTTCCCGTGTAGTGCGTTTGAAAAACCCGATCCCCGATTCTTTATCGACCATCGCGGTTGTCTCTAACGCAAGGCGAAAACCAAAGTGAGGTCCGGTACGATTTTCCCACTCTGAGACGGGGGGAAGAAAGACCCGCGTTGTCACGCTCGGAACCTCGGAAACGTTCAGTTTGCGTCGTAGCCGGTATTGCACATTGGCGACAAAGTCGTCCTGCCCCATTTTTCCCGACGGCTTGTTAGGAATGCCGGTGAATTTCGACTGCAGCAGCATCGACCCAGTACTGTTTTCCAGACCGCCCGGAGGTGTGGTGACACGTTTTACGATGTCGGGGTGACCTCGCTTGATGCCTTCGTACCAACGGCCATTGGTGGTGCGTCCCATCGGGCCACGCTGATTTTCATCGATATCTTCGGTGCTTTTTGGGTTTCGTGGGATGTAGTTCCACTCAGGATCCTCGAAGTCATCTGCCACGCCAACGATCTCGGATCCAGTGCCAGGCACCACAGGTCGTTGTGCGCGAAGGTCTGGTGTTTGACTGCTTCCTGCAGCAGCCATTGCCACGACTGCAATGACTTGCTTTATCGATATATGCATGGTCCGATCTCTTTTTGCTGTACGTTGTCAGTGCACTAAATCACTGAAATGGAAGATCGCAAACCAGCTATTAAGCGCGTGCGTCCTCCGCCCTCCATTCCGGATGATCGGCAGAATCGTTTTATCTTCTCCAGCCAAATCATGTTTTGCTTTGCAGGGCGACAGGTGTTCAGGGCGAATTTGCTCTGCCAGCGGGGCAATTGAGGCGGTCTTGGGGGCGAGATTTGTTTTTTGCTGGCCCTGAATTGAAGGCAATTGTTTTGAAATCGGGAGGGACTCTCCCTTCGGCAGCGGGGAAATGGTTCCACCGTTTTGCTTCATTTCTGCCGACGAATTCCCCATCGCATGCGTCTGCCCGAGAGTTGGATCGTCGACCTGGGAGGTGGATCGTCGACTCGATGCCGAAATGAAGTGAATGCATGGGTGTGCGGAAATTGTCGTGGTGATGACAGAGGGTCCGGGTGGGTGACTTGGGTTTCACGGCAGTTCAGGAAAGTTCAAGCGTGATCGGTGGAGGATTTTCAGCGATGGTTTTGTGTCGGTTTTGGCAGGCGTATTGGGAGTAAAGCGTATTGTTGGCAGGGAAAATCAAGCGAGGTGTTGACGCAGGATGGCAGGGGTGGTGTGATTTCATTTGCGGCGCCGAAAAACGCTGCGGGAAAATGAAGTTGCTCTATCACTGAATACGACACAATGAGAGGTTGCTGTGCTTGTCAGCATTTTTAATGATGTGGTTGGTCCGGTAATGCGAGGCCCCTCCAGTTCTCATTGTGCAGCAGCTTTGAGAATCGGACGTATCGCCCGTGATCTCATGAACAGTGAGATCGATCATGTATTGGTTCAGTTTGATAATGGCGGTTCTTTACCAGCGACACACCAAAGCCAGGGGTCCGACATGGGCTTATTTGGTGGGCTGCTCGGCTGGGAAGCCGATGACGATCGATTGCCCGATTCTGGTGAGTGGTTGAAGAAAGCTGGCATCGACCTTCAGTTCGAATACGGTGATTACGGCGATACGCACCCGAATACTTATCGACTGACATTGCGAAATGCGAAACGCCAGCATGAAGTGATTGCCATCTCTACCGGTGGCGGCATGTTTGAAATCGTGGAGATCGACGGAGCAGCAGTGTCAATAGGCGGTGACTTTGATGAGACTTTGGTATGGGGTGGTGAGCAGCTGTCCGGATTGGATTCGCAAACCCTCTGTGACGAGGTGGGCGCTGATCATGTATCGATTGTGCCCGGCGGTGATTCGACGCTGATTCACATGCAGGCGCAACAACCAATTTCCCGCGATCGAATCAATGCTCTGATGTCTGAAGACGCCATCACGCAAGTCGTTCACGCCACTGCGGTGTTGCCCGTCAGGTCTCGAAAGGAGTTGCAGGTTCCTTTCCAGACTTGTGATGCGATGTTGAAATTTGCTGAACGATATTGCGTCGATAATAAGCTCAACTCGCTTTCGTTGTGCGATCTGGCTTTGCGATATGAATCGGCCCGTAGTGGTTTGGGCGAAGCAGAATTGATCGAAAAGATGTGCGGAATTGTTCGGATTCTCCGGAGTAGCGTTGATCAGGGATTAGCTGGGACAAGCTATGAGGATCGAGTACTCGGTTTTCAGTCAGGTGGGTTTCAGAAGGCGATGGAATCAGGGCAGTTACTGGACGGTGGAATCCTGAACCGCATGGTGCTGTACACCTCCGCCTTGATGGAGGTGAAAAGTTCGATGGGGGTGATTGTTGCAGCACCAACCGCGGGTGCATGTGCTGCTTTCCCTGCGGCCTGTCTTGCTGTCGGTGAAAGTCAGAAACTGAGTGACGGCGAGATTGCTAAGGGCATGCTGGCTGGTGGCATGGTAGGTGTTTTCATTGCAACGCATTGGAGCTTCGCTGCCGAGGTTGGCGGTTGCCAAGCCGAAGGTGGATCAGCCTCTGCAATGTCGGCAGCGGCACTGGTAACTTTCATGGGGGGGGATGCTGCGATGGCCTGTGGGGCAGCGTCGATGTCCATGCAGAATATGCTGGGGCTGATCTGTGACCCCGTCGCAAACCGTGTTGAGGTGCCGTGTCTCGGGAAAAACGTGTTAGCTGTGAGCAATGCGTTGTCGGCAGCTAATATGTCTTTGGCGGGATTTGATGCCGTCATCCCGCTGGATGAAACCATTGCGGCAGCAAAAGCAGTGGCCGAGCGAATGCCAAGAGAGCACCGCTGCACGGCGCTTGGCGGTTTGGCGATTACACCCACCTCGCTCGCTATCCAGAAACGTCTCGAAGGTTGTGGTAACTGCGGCTGCTAAATATTATCCGCGTTCATGTTCGGCATCGCGGTCGCTCGCAGGCGTTCGAAATAGCCTCGCTCGGGTTCCGGTATCACTGGTAGGGTTAGCTCGCTGACGCTGTTGGCTCAATGGGCTTTCGTACCAGTGTCTTTCCTACCAGTGTCTTTCCTACCAGTGTCTTTCCTACCAGTGTCTTTCCTACCAGTGTCTTGGGGCACATGGATTGCATCAAAATGAACACCTGTGATTGCTGCCACAGTACTCAGTTCTGTTGGCTTTCTTCTAAGCATGCGACCGTGCGTTGCAGGTCATCAGGCAGTGGAGCCTCAAAGGTCATTTCCTTACCAGTCTGCGGATTCACGATGGTCAGTTTGCGGGCATGCAGAGCCTGACGTTCCAAGATCGGTTGTTCTGTGGGTAAGTCAAAACCACTTTTACCTTGCAGTTGTGCTGGTTGAACCTGGCTGTGGCCTGAATAAAGACGGTCGCAGATGATGGGGCAGCCAATGTGCGATAGGTGAACTCGGAGTTGGTGTGTACGTCCAGTCTTGGGATGGAGACGAACCTGAGTGAATCGGCCGTGACGCGAAATCACTTCATAAAAAGTTGACGCCGGTTTGCTGGTTGAGTGGGCTTCGCGTATCGCCATTTTATCTCGCTGATACGGATGCCTGCCGATTGCAGCGTCAATCACGTCGCGGTCGCGATCGATTCTTCCCGTCGTGATTGCAAAGTACTCTTTTTGGACCAGACGATCGTGGAATTGTTGGCTCAGATGGATATGAACTGCATTTGTCTTTGCGATCACGATCGCTCCACTCGTGTCACGGTCCAGGCGATGCACGATACCCGGTCGAGTGGGGCCACCAACGTCAGATAACGATTGAAAGCGGAATGCCAAAGCACTTGTGAGCGTCCCACTCCAATGCCCCCTCGCTGGGTGCACCACCATGCCAGGAGATTTGTTCACGACCACAAGCCCATCGTCCTCGAACAAAATATCCAAAGGAATATTCTCAGGAACCGTGTCATCGCTCGGGAGCGGTGGAACACGGAACCTGATTTTCTGGCCCGCTCGGATTTTGATGCTGGGGCGAATGACTCGGCCGTCCAGTTCAGCACCCTCGTTCTGCACAGCCTCGCGAATCTGCGTGCGACTGTACCCGTCACAACTTTGTGTCAGAAACAAGTCAATCCGCTGACCAGAGGCGGACTCAGGAACAACGAAGTCGCGATAGACATCATCCACTTCCCCGTGAGAGCTCTCGTCTTCTTCTGCGTTGGAAGACGAAGGCGTCTGTTCAATGAAGTCGGAAATGAAATTGTTCCTGAATGGGCAGTGACTATTTGCCAGAAGCTGTTTCGTCTGACGCAGCGCCTTCAGCAGGATTCTTTGCTTCGGCCGGTGTAGTCTTTTCAGCTTCGGCCGGTGTAGTCTTTTCAGCTTCGGCCGGTGTAGTCTTTTCAGCTTCGGCCGGTGCAGTCTTTTCAGCTTCGGCCGGTGCAGTCTTTTCAGCTTCGGCCGGTGCAGTCTTTTCAGATTCGGCCGGTGCAGTCTTTTCAGCTTCGGCTGGAAGATTCAGTCCCCCATCGAGTTCACGGGGAGCTGGTTCGCCTTTCAATGGGTTTGCGTCGCCATCTGTACCAGTGCTCGGTTCAGGGCCCGGGAAGTCGGGCAGATTCAAGTCAAGGGCTGGGATGCTAGGGAAAGTTGGCGGTACTGAGGGATCTGAACCGGGTTGCGTAAATTTTGCGTCCTTGAACCAAGTGGCAAATTTCTCGCCAGATGGACTATCAAGGCTTTCAATTCGGCTGTTTGCGTTGTCTACCATCGCCTGCGATTCGTTTGCCTTGATGACTTGTTCGTAAGCTTCCTTGGCAGCTGCGTTGTTTCCGAGAATGGTATTTGCCAAGGCAACACCCAGATAGGCTCGTGATTTGATGAGTGTGTCGTTCGTACTACCAGCGGCATCAGTCAGGACTAAAATGCCCTCGTTGAGTGACTCTTCCGCCTGCGTTCTATCGGTGTAGATGTCCCGATTACCTTTCGACACAAAAGCCATTCCTTCGTATAGCTTTGCCAATTTACCGGCAGAGGTTTCCACGAATTTGATGTTGATTTCACTCAAGGCTTCCGTATCGACGTCGGACACGTTGGTGTTCTGGATGAGCTCCATGGTTGCCAAGCTGGCCGCGGCATTTCGCTCGGAATTGTAGAAGGAATAGGCAACGCCACCTGCCAATAGAAGCAGGATCCCGACGAGAATTTGCTTCGAGTATGGCTCAATACGTTTGTTGGCTTGTTCCAGATAAGCCGCCAAGTCATTCTGCTGCAGTTCGTGGCGTCGTTCGGTTTTGTTCATGTTGCTTTGTAGGATTGGTCAGCGATGAAAGCATCATCGGAGGTTGCGCACCTCCCGTTCTTCCCCAAAGTATAGAAATCACAACGGTTTAGCGTCAATAGAGTCAAAAACCGCGTGTTACTGCGTCTCTGATTCGGGGAAAACCGCGAGACACGGGGTTAGTCTTCGTTGTGGCGGGTCAAATGCCCACTGCGGTTGATGGCCAGAAGTAGCCACAGCATGACTGTCATGCTGCCAAAGAACCCCAATAACCCTAGTAGGCTTATGTCTTGCAAGGCTAGCCAACTCTCGTCGTGAAAAAGAAGAGGGGGGACTTTCATTGCCAGCAGCAGTGAAGAACCCAAGAACACGGCACTGGTCATGAGACCAAGCACCATTCGGTTGACAGTTGGGCTGAGCCGTTGATGTTCCAAAATGACTCGCACTTCGCCCTTTCGTGCTTGGCGAATCAGGGAAATCAGTTCATCGGGGGCAGCTTCCAGGAAATTCTCTGCTTCTAAATAAATGCGGCGGGCTTGGCGAATGCGGCGTTGTGGGCTCAGGCGTCTCGCCACCGACCGCGCCATGAACGCCCGTACTGCCTCTAGCCCGTCAAATCGTGCTCCCAGTTCTCCAAGGGTGCCCTCAAGAGACACGAGCATCTTCAGCAGTAACGCGGATTGATTAGGCAGTTTGATGGCGTGCCGGTGTAAAATCTCACTTAGTTCGTTCAAGGCTCCCGTGAGGTCGAATTCACCCAAACGCTGCCGTCCGTAAGTACCAATGAATTCGGTCACATCAATGGCCAAAGCTGAATCGTCAAGCGTTGGCGGGGCATCGCCCACGCGGCGGATCAAACGGACCAGTCGGTGCTGATCACCCGAGGAAATGGCGACCAGCATCTCTTCAATTGTTTCTCGCAGTGTTTCATCAATGCGACCGATCATTCCAAAGTCCAAAATCCCTAATGTCCCACCTTCCATCACAATCAGGTTGCCAGAGTGGGGGTCGGCGTGGAACAGGGCCTCGTCGAAAAGCATTGTCAAATAAGCTTCTGCGATCGTTTCCCCAAGTCGCTGCTTGATTCGATCTGGATGACCTTGAGAAGTGTGGAAAGGCGTTTGGTTCGTATCGTCTGGAGCCCTAGCAGGTTTGATTGAGGTTGGGCCGAGTTGTTGGTTGCTCGCGGCTTCGGGCGTTTCATCGCAGGATTGCTGATGAGCAGGGTCTGTTACTTGCTCGTGGTCATCAGGAGCCAGGTCCGGATTATTTGCTAGGTAGACAGGCAGCGGTTCACCAATCAACTCATCCATGACTAACACGCGGCGAGTGCAAAGTGCGTTGACGGGTCTGGGAATCACAACATCACAGTTCTTGCGGCTGAACATTTCGGCGAACTGATCAAGGTTCTGTCGCTCACGCGTGAAGTCGAGTTCACGCGTAATCATGGGAGCCAACTGGCGAACCATCTCGACTGGTCCCCAGACGCTCAACGCATCGACCCTCTCAGCCAATTGTGCGATGCCGCCCAATACCTCTATGTCCTGCTGCATTTTTCTTTCGATGCCAGTTCGTTGTACTTTCAGAACGACACGCGAACCATCGTTCAGGACGGCGCGGTGTACTTGGCCAATGGAAGCTGTTGCCAGAGGTTTGAAGTCGATGGTTTGAAAGTGTGACTCATAGTTCTTGCCAAGCTCATTTCTGAGCGTCTCACGCACCTGTTCGATTTCGTCAGGTTCAACGTTGGCTCGGAGTTGTTTCAGTTCCTCGCTGAGGCTTGGGCCGACAAGGTCGGGGCGAGATGCCAAGATTTGTCCCAGCTTGATGAAGGTCGGCCCTAAATCAGTGAGCGCCATCCGAACACGCTGTTCGCGTGAGTATTGCGAGAGTGGGATTCCGCCTCGGTCTTTCAGGGTATCCCGGAAGGGGAGACGGAAATGCGTCAGCCAATCGGCAAGCCCATAACGACGAAGCACCGCTAAGATTTCCCGCCACCGCCTCAGATTGCGGTACAGTTGTGGGATGGCGGTGATTTTCATGATTCGTGAAGGATAACTCGATCGGCGTGAATTAGACGACAAATGCCAGTAGTATTCAGGGGATGCCGCAGGACGAGCAAATCGGTGACAATGATGTCCGAACGCTTCATCCCTTCCCCATTGTGATTGCTCGAGAGCCGTTCCGCGTCCTGATTACCGATCTTTCTGACCTTATCTTTTTTAGTTTCTTCGGAGTTGTTGGTCTTGGCTTGGATTCAGCCCCTTTTTTTGACTCTCCAACTAGTTATGTTTGCCGTGATTTTGTCGGCAACCCTCGGCATTGCCGGTGGCTGGGCTGCGTCTCATTTACAGGCCGCTGGGCGTTTTTGGGGTTGGATTGCCAGTGTTTTTCTCGCCGCCATGGTCGTCGTCGTTGCGATGCCCATGATTTTGCAGGCTGCTGCTTGGGAGGCAACCGCTGGCAAGTTTGGCTGGATGATCATGACTCAGACTGGAGCTCGGGCTGAGGGTTTGTCCGATTATGGGTTCTTTCGCGGGCTCATCGCCTGCGGATGGATTCATGGTTTGGCAGGAGCTGCCTTGGTGGCACTGGCAACTTGCTACGGTGTGAATCGGGTACCCATTGATGTCCTGCAAAAAGCTCGCATGGATCTTTCCCCATTTCAGGCTTGGTGGCGAGTTCAGCTACCGCTGGCGTTTCCGTGGGTTCTCTCCAGTCTTGTCGCCACCGCTGTGCTGGCAACGACAGAGATGACAGTCGTGGACCTGTACGGCTTTCGAACTGTTGCTGATGAGTTTTATCTGTTCTATGCCGTTGACCCCTCCCCGCTTTCAATCTTCATTCTCTGTGTGATGCCACTCTTGCTCGTGGCCTCACTGATGACGTGGTTGTTGGTGCAACGCCGGAAGTTGATTGTGACTGCCGGCGAAGCAGAAGGGGCTCGGTCTGACGATCAAGAAGTGGCGAAAGGCGTTTGTTGGATCGCTGCTGCCCTCGCAATCCTGATTGGTTCGTTGATTGTGTTGGTCCCGTTGGGTGGTCTGCTGGTCAAGATTGGGCACGATGTCGAAGTGATTCAGGGAATTCTTGTTGGAACTTGGTCGTTCAGCAGGACCGTTGAAAGGCTCTGGGAAGCACCGGCAATTTTTGCTGCCGAGTATCGCTGGACGGGCATCATTGCTGTCTCGGTTGCGTTTGTCGCTGTACTGCTCGCGTGGCCGTTGGCTGCAGCAGGACGGCAACGTCGTCGTCTGGAGGCTGGGCTGGATCTATTCACCATTGGCTTGGTGTTGGTGCCCGGTCCATTGGTCGGGTTGATGGTCGTGAGATTCTTTCAGATTCCTGTTCCCGGGTTTTCTACGCTGTATCAGCAAACTCTCGTTCCAACGGTCATTGCACTTCTTTTTCGTGCTGTCCCAGCTGCTTATTGGGTACTGAGGGCAGCGTATCGCGGTTTGGACGACCGTTTGTTGGATTCTGCCCAGTTCGATTACTCCTGGATCAAGCGTGTGTGGGCCATTGACCGGCCCCTTCTGAAAGGAAGTCTCTGTGTAGCGGGGGTTGCGGCTGCCGTCGTGGCATCGGGTGATGTGCCAGCCACTTTGCCCATCGTTCCACCCGGAGTTACAACTGTTGGAACCCGTTTATTCGGGCTTCTTCACAGTGGGGCAAGGTATCAGGAGGCGGCGTTGGCGATGTGGTATCTGGCGGTTGTGTTGGTGATCTCTCTGTTTTTAGCACGCCGGGTCCTGACATTACATGTTAAAGTGAAATGACGGCTTCTCTGACAAAAACTTAATATGCGAACTCAAATGCTGCTTTCAAAGCCACGGTTGGTGCTAGCTGGTTGCCTCATTCTTGTGCTCCAGAGTACTCCTCTGCTGGGAGTGGAAACCATCAAATTCCGCACAGCAGATAAAGAGCGAACCGCATCCGGTAAAATTTTAGTGGAGGCTCAGGATGGCGGGGTCATGCTGCAGGCTGATGATGGGCAGATCTGGACGCTACAGCCCGAGGATATTGTCGCACGCCAAAGTGACGACCGGCCCTTCAAGCCGATTGACGCAGATCAACTGCAAGCCCGGCTCCAGGATGAGTTGGGACCGGGGTTCGATGTCTACCGAACTCAGCATTACGTGATTTTTTACAACAGCAGTGAGCCTTATGCAAAACAGGTTGGAGCCTTGTTTGAGCAGCTCTATCGTTCGTTCTTTATCTTCTGGAAAAATCAGAGGTGGGAACTGCCCGAACCTGAATATCCGCTGGTAGCCGTCGTCCTGCGTGATCACGAATCGTTCCTGTCCTATGCAACCAATGATATTGGCGAAACCGCCAAATCCGTGATCGGTTACTACCATTTGGGCAGCAATCGGATGATTACTTTCAATGTTCCCGACTGGGAACGAAATGTTGCGACGATCATTCACGAAGCAACCCATCAACTAGCTTACAACTGTGGCATGCAGCGACGTTTTGCCGATAATCCCATGTGGGTCAGCGAAGGCTTGGCCATGTTTTTTGAAGCACCCGATCGGCGGAATCCTAGAAACTGGCGAGCGGTTGGAAGTGTCAATCAGGTGAATCTGCGACGATGGGTACAGTACTATCCTCGTCGGACCAACGAGTCGCTCGTAACCCTGCTTTCAGATGACATGCGTTACCGAAGTCCCAGTGATGCTACCTCAGCGTACGCTGAGGGCTGGGCGCTGACCTATTTCCTGATCAAAACGAAACGCAAAGAATACGTGAAGTACTTGCGTTTGTTGAGCGAAGGTAAATACTTGGCAGAGAAAACAAAGCGTCAGCGTATTGATGATTTTGAAGAATGCTTTGATATGACACTCGAGCAAACCAATCGCGCTTTTCTCGCTTACATGCGACGGCTTCGCTAATCACTGAAGGAAGCCGGTTGTAGGTATTTCTGTCACAGGTGTTTTTACCGAGTGCTGGCTTTTCTACTGATCCGCGTAAACGCGGGTTGTGTCCTCTTGGGTGACCGGAACCGTACTTTGGTCGCTCACGACCACTGCTTTGGCAATGTGTGTTCCTGCCGTGGTTCCTCGCACTCGCACCCGATACTTGAATTCTTTGCCTGGCGCCAATTGGGCTTTGGGTTGAAAAGCGACAAGTCCATTTCCATCCGTGCCAGCGTCACCATCGACGCTCACAAGTGCAAGGCCAGCGGGTAATTGAACTTGGACGCGAATGTTTGTGTCAGGTTTCGATCCACTGTTTCGAACCGTAATGTCGTAAGTGGTCTCTGCTCCAATTTCGATTGGGCCATTTGGATTTGTGAGCGAAAAGCTAAGGTCAGCAAAACCTTCGACTGTCATCTTTCGTTCGGTTTGGGCAACGGGACTGAGGTCAGCGTTTGCATTGATCTTAATTACCTGTTCGCCTGTCTCGATCGGCAGAAGCGTCAGTGGCACTACCCCATTCGCTCCCGCTGGCAGTTGAGCAAGTGACCAGAAGACAGCGTGGCGATTCGGGTCATACTGTCCTTGGAAATCAGTGCTGACAAATGTGAACCCGCGTGACAGTTGCACTGAAATTTCCACATTCGTGGCTGCGGCGGTACCTGCGTTGGCAACTTGCAATTCGTATTTCGCTGTACGTTCAAGGAAGCGTCGAGAGGGACCTTGCAGTGCAACTTCTAGCTTCGGAGCAATGACCTCGACAGCTACTGTTTGTTCGGCGGTCAGGCCGTCATCACCAACCAGACGAATTGTGTTTTTGATAATGCCAGGCTTCTCTGCCTTCAAGTACAGTGAGTCGGTGCGGACTTCGCTGGGCATCAATGTGCCGATGTTCTGCTTCAGTTGGGGTCCCTCAGGATGTGAAAGGCCAGCAGGGACATCTTCCCAAATCTCAATGTTGGTTGCTTTGCCAGAGCCCGTGTTTGAGATGGTGAGCCCAATCTCAAGTTGTTGACCGATCAAAACCTTTTCAGGTGCTTGTTGTTCGATCTTGAGTACAGGGCGAGTGGCGATGGTACGCACCGATGCCGCGGCTTCGAAACTGACGCGAGCGACACTGCCGAGTTCCCCCTCCTGTTCTGGGATCAACTGTAAGGTGATTGTTCTCTCGTCACCGGCTGGCATCGAACCGATTTGCCACATCAGCTGGTTACCTTGAATCTGTGGTGGCGGTGACGCATCGGCCAATCGCATGCCAGCAGGAATGCGGTCATGTACTTCGACATCTAATGCTTCAACGGCTCCCACATTGCGAACATTGATCACAAAGGCTGCTGGTTTGCCAACCTTCACCTCGGCTGGGGCTCGTTTCTGAATGATGACACTTGGTGTTTGTGCTCCTTCGAGGCGTCGTGCACCTGGAGCATCGGTTGTGGCGTTCGGATTCAGAGCGCTTGCGGTGCTAGGGGGGATCATGTTGACAGGGTTTGCTGCGTAACTGTCATTTGGCGTTGCCCCCGGATCACTGCGGAATGTTGCGGGAGCAGCGTTCGTGGCTGCGGGCATCGATGAATCAACCATGACGCTTGCATCGGATGAAGCAAACGGAGTTGCTGCGCCGGGAAAGTTTGGTTGCCCAGCAAAAGTGGTGCTTTGGGCGGCGGTGGCAGTCGGTCCGCCGCTAGATGCGAATGTGTCTTCAGGGACTGCGGATCGCAAGTCATTTTGTGCGGCTGCCGAACCCCTTAAGGTATTGGTGGGTGGTGCGAATCCCTGAGTCGCCGCTGCATCATTCAGGTTGGGAGATGGCGTTAACAGATCAGCGCTGAGGGCATCGGTTGGGAAACCTAGCCCCGCATCTGCCGCAGTGGCTTCCGCTAACTCGGCAGTGGCTACTCCTGCCGCGGCCACTGTTGCGGCAGTCGCAACATTCGCGAAGGATGATGCGTCAGGCGAGGGGAATCCACCGATGCTCGGAGTTGGTATTGGCGCTGTTTCTACACCGGCTGTGGCTGTGGGGGTGGGAGCTCCGAAGCCAGTTGGCAATTCCGGTGAACTCGCTGCGAGTTCTTGTGGACGGTTAGCGGGGGTATCGAAAGTTGGGCTCGCAAAGCCTGTTGGATCCGAAGCGGGCATTGCCATGTCGGCGGCCGCTTCTGGCTGAATACCCGACACTGGGTTTGAAAACGCTCCACCAGTTACTGTTGGGTTTTCCGCTGCCAAAGCTGATTCGCTGGGTAGTGGCACCTGCGGGGTAGCGATGACTGTTGCTTGCGGCTCGCTGGTTGAATCCACCGGAAGTTCATTGAATCCAGCCATCGCAAATGCGGGAGCCGCAGCGACACCTTGATCGTAGTTGACTTGCTCAATGGGGCTTGATGCTTCGCTCGACGTTGTCGAACCATCGAAGGCTAATGCTTGTTGTTGGTCGGTCATCTGCGTGTCGGGTTGCTCAAGCCACGCTGGGGATTCACCGTTGCCGATCGGGACAGCGGGATCCGAAGCGACCGCTGTTTCGGCATTCCATGTATCTGAAACAGCCTGAGTGTCTTTCTGCGCAAGCGCAATCGCGTAAGCAACAACGAGAATGGTGCCAGCGCCTGCAGCGAGGCGAACGCCAAAAGATTTCATGGGTCGCATTCCTTCACGTAATACCGTGCAAATCCATATTCGAAACTGTCCCATATCAAATTGCGGGGGCAAAACGGAAGAGCAAACAGAAGGGCCGATCGATTTGCGGCAGTGAAGATGCTGTGCTCACACCGATAGGTGCCGGCTTGGGGCTCTGTGGGTGTGGCGTTTGTGGCAGTAATCCTGGATAGCTAGCAATGCGACGGCGGTTGCGACACAACAGACTATTTCTTGAGAGCAATCAGCGGATGCGTGTTTTGAGAGCAAATGAATTGGGTGGGCTTTGTCGCTGCACGCCACCCTGCTGATCCGCGGGCTGTTTTGGCAGCCAGTTTGCCAAGTTGACTGCTCGGGCTCACTTCTTGGGCAGAGTCACTTAATTACTATCCAGAGTCACTTAGTGGGCTGGGCCGCGGGATACATTGCTCGGGCTAGTCAACGGCCCCTCGCCTGCATCAAAGCCCCTTCGTCCGCTGTAGGCATCACCCACCAAACAAGGTGAGCTCTAGGGAGATTGCGAGTGCTGGTGGGCCGAGAAAACGGGCGTGATAGAGCTCTGGCGTTGCCCAGAACCTCGGGCAACGGATCCTTGAATCGTATGATCAGTGGTCGACCGTGATTGACTCAGCGTATGCCAGTTCACCGGTGCGTCCGTCAAAATATTGAAAGATCACTTGTGGGTGGGGGTAAGCAACGAGACGCTTACCACCGAGTTGCTTCGGCATGTTGAACACATTGTTGACTTGAACAACACAAAAGTGCGGGTAGAGACGTTGCAATCGCGGGAGATCCGGAAGGATGTAGCTGCTCCAGCGGATATCACACTCGCGTGGACCGAATTTGAATTTTCCGGTTGCGGGTCGATCACTCTCATCATTGACAGGAACGTGATTGACGCTGTTGTGCGGCCCGCAGCAGAATTCCCAGATGTTGTCCGTGACCTTGATTGCAAAACTGTTGTGTAGGTCGCCCGTCATTACGAAGACCTTCTTGCCCAGTTTGTCCCATTCTTCGATCAGCATTTCGCGTTCATCGAAGAATCCAGTCCATGCTTCTTCTTTGTTGGGGGCATCGGCTTCGAATCCACCAGCACCGCTGTGGGGGATCATGAAGGGGACCGTCGAAATGACGAAGAAAAAATCTGCATCACTGTTCTTCATGGACTTCAGTAGCCAGTCTCGTTGGGCCTTACCCAACATGGAAACTCCTTTTTTGCCACGATCGCGTACGTCATGCATATCGCGATCACCACGGGTATCGATCAGATAAAACTCGCAATTTGAAACCCGGAATTTTCCATAGCTTCGTCGCCCGATTGAATAACTGATACTGTCATCGTCAACTTTTGCCGGCATGTGTACGCGGAGTCGATGAGCATCAAGAACCTCCACGATGTCGTAGACATAAGAATTCTTGTTGCCTTCGTCATTGTCGAATTTCATGTCATTGACACCAGCCTCGGGCGTACCCCAGTGGACATGCAGGTTCAGCATTTCATCTAACGGAAGTTTTGTAAAATCAGCATCGGGATCGTGCAGGATATCGCTGCCAGCTTTCATTGATGCTTTACCGAAATGAATGCGGTGTTTGTGCTCCATCGGGTTGGCCCAACCCAAGTAATCGTGCCAGGCGTAGGTACCGATATCACGAAACACGGTGCGACGGTGTCGCTTTCCTGCTTCGCCTGCTCCCCAAATGTCATTCACTAGTTCATGGTCATCAAAAGTGAAATAGCTTGGGACGTTCCGATGCCATTTTGCGAGTTCCACTCCCCGACTCAGATATAGCTTGTAGTTTTCCCAGACACCAACGACGGTTGGCATGATTTTGACAGGGAGAGGTAGGGAAGAGAGCCCTTGGGATAAACGCCAGGCTTCTACTGGATGTGTACGCAATTCTTCGTACAGCCAGTCGCCGTTCATGATGTGGAAATGGACTTTTTCTGCCCAGTCGTTGTTCAAGTGTTCGTAAGTAGTTGCGCGATGCCCACCGCCATGCATTGGGTTTTGGTTGGCGCAGGACCCAATTTGGAAACGAAAGTTGAAGAGGCCTTTGGGGTTGTGCTCCTTGTTTACTGATTCCTTTCGGCTGGGCAGGGTTCGGAAGTGCCCAGGTAAACCATGCGGCAGGTCGTTGACGAATAACTGGTAGTGATAACCCGTGTCCGCTTTCAGGTCCTCGAGAACAATGATTCCGGTGTTATCGTGCTCGATTGTCGTAACCTTTGCGGGGCTTTCTTGGTCCAGATTGTCTGCAGACGTGCCATAGCGAACAAAGAATGGGCCCGGTTCTGAGGTTCGACCCCAAACACGAACAGAGTTCGAGGTGGACATGCCAAGCATGGGACCGTGTGTTAGGCGAATGGGATCACGACGTGACTGGGCCAGCACTTCAACATTCAAAAATGCGAGTATGCAGAGGATCGCAAGACGCGAGGTCGGGTGCTTGCGGTCATGCGGCCTACTCTGGAAACGAGTTGGGTTTGTGTCGCTGTGGGGTGTTTTTTGAAACACAGGCTGGGCCATGAAACAGGGAATCAATTAGTGTGCAGGGGCGATGCTGACGATTTTTGTATTGGTGGTGAACCAGTCGACAGTTGTCGTTGAGGTGCAAATGATAAACAAAATCCAGACGGCTGGCTGCTGTTGGAGTGAATGCCGCGAACTATATTTCAATTATCCGCTTCTTTGTGGAACAGGTTTTGTCATCCGCTAGTGGTTGAGACGCCGTCGGCAACAGACAACTCATGCTGCTGCTCAGTCCTTTGATTTCGGAATTGTTTTTCGCAGCAGCTCTGACATTATGTTGACGGTGGATTGTTGTTGATCACGATCCGCGATGTTTATGTTTTCATTTGGGTCAGTGCGGTGATCATAAAGCATCGTGCCATTGCTGTATTCGCTTAGCCTGAATCGATCTGTGCGGATGGTATCACCCGAACGATAACGTCCAACAGCCTGTGGTTTTCCAGCAAGTTCTGGATTTCCTAGAAGCGGAACAAAACTCATGCCTTGCAGGTGAGCAGGTTTGGCGATCCCTGTCAGTTCACACAAGGATGGGTAGATATCAATCAGTTCCGTCAGGGCCGAAATGCGGCTCCCATCCACGTGGGGTGGCTTTTGACCGGGCACCGATACGAGCAGCGGTGTATGCATCGAGGTTTCAAAACAAGAATGTTTGTTCCACATGCCATGGTCGCCAAGTTGCCAGCCATGGTCCCCGCAGAGAATAATCACCGTGTTTCGGGAGAGACCAGTCTTATCGAGTGACGTCATTAGCCGGCCAATTTGTTGGTCGATGAAACTGACGCATGCGTAATACCCGTGAATCAGTTTGCGTGCTTGATGCGTCGAGACGCTGCCCTTGGGAGGAATCGTTGCGTAATTGCGAAGCTCGGATGACTGGTGAATCGCTCCCTTAGGAGCTTCTGGGGGCTTGCGAAAATTTTGAGGTACATCGATGGAATCAAAGTCATAGAGATCCCAGTACTTTTGCGGAGCACAGAATGGCAGGTGTGGTTTGAAGAAGCCAACCGCCAAAAAGAATGGTGAGTCGCTGTGCTGTAGTTTGGTCAGGTGTTCGATTGCACGTGTTGCGATCTGGTGATCGCGGTACTCCGATTCATCGGCGTTGGATGCCTCGTAGGGGAGACCACGAACCTTGGTGCGTTTCGGGTGTTTTTTTCTGTGCTCAGCGATCGCCCTTTTTTCTGCTTTTCTATCACGATAATTCGGAGTGCTCGGACGCCAGGGTGGCTCGCTCCAACCGGAGGCTGAGTCATCTGGGAAGTGAAAAATCTTGCCGAGACTGATTGTTTGATACCCGTTGTTCTTGAAATGCTGGTTCATCGTGGTGATGCCAGGGGCATCTTCGTCCGCTCTGGCTGTGTATGACACGAAACGACTGGCGTGGGGCCGCAAACCAGACATTAATGAGGCACGACTGGCACCGCATGTGGGTACCATGCAGTAAGCCCTTTCAAAAAGCTGCCCTCGTTTCGCCAACGCATCAATGTTAGGCGAGTGCATGAATGACTTGCCGAAACAACCCAGTTGCGGTCGCAAATCATCGACCATGATGAAAAGTATGTTTTGCCGTGATTCGCGTGTTGGGGATGAGGACGGTCTTGCTGGAGACGCAGATTCCTGGCACGTGGAATGGACGCTCTCGCGTTCTGCGTTGTTGTACGTGTCGGTTGCAGGCTGATCGTTTAGCGATGACGCTGCTCGACGCTGATTCTGTTCTGGCATTTGCGCTGGCGCGCCATGCTGACCACTTGGGTGCTCATGCGGCGAGCCTGCGTTCAGGTGAGTCACGTCACATGTCGCTAAACAGAGCAACACTACGGTGCAGAGCGTCCGACGTAAAAGCAAAAGTGTCATCAGAAGTCGTTGGGCTGGTACTGAAGGTGCTGAGTGAACTGAGAGGTAGCAAAGTTTCTGCCGGGCTCCGTTTCTGGCAGAGGTACGGCTGTATTGCTGGTAAGTACGGGCATCGGGCCGAGCCAATGAGGCGTGGGGGACACGCTATTCAGAGGATTGCCGCGTAAACGTAGAATATGCCGGTTTTTCCAATCACGCCAGTTTGCGCTTGTGGAAAAGAGGGATCGTCCCAGTGAGAACGCAGAAATTGCCCAAAATACGCACTGTTTGCCGCCATTTCGCGTTTCTGCTTGGTCTACCGCTTTCCGGCGAGTATCATATCGTGTGAACGGAAGTCTGTTACGCCCCTGGGGAAACAGTTGCGCTGTCGGTAGTTCAAATGCCGATGCTACTGTTGGAGGCTGAACAGACCCGCCGCATCCGTTTTTGTGACTCGAGCTTAGAAACGCGTGTTTTCCAAAGCTCGAATCGGTACCAAATCATTTGTTATCCGCGAATCACTAGGCGGATGACGAGGCGAACATTTCTCTAAGGAACGTTTACGTGAGCATCCTTTCCCGTCGCTATTTACTGTCTGCTGTTTCACTCTCCATCTTGGCGTTGCCAACGATCGCTCTTGCTGAGCGGGATGGCGATCTGGATGCCATCAGGACCGGCCTCTTCGAGGCAATGGATGCTGGGCAGATTGAGGTGAAAATCATCCCCCAGAATGCGACAAAGGCCAATGTCCTGATCCGAAATCTTACTGACAAGCCAGTTGAACTGCGTCTGCCCAAAGCATTCGCCAGCGTCCCCGTTCTCGCTCAGGGAATGATGGGCGGCATGGGCGGCATGGGCGGCGGCGGCATGGGCGGCATGGGCGGCGGCGGCATGGGCGGCGGCGGACAGGCTGGTGGCGGCGGCATGGGCGGCATGGGCGGCGGCGGCATGGGCGGCATGGGCGGCGGCGGCATGGGCGGCATGGGCATGGGCCTGCAACGTATTGCTCCCGAAAAAATGCAGAAGCTCACCGTGAAGATGGTTTGCTTGGAGCACGGGAAGAAAGATCCCAACCCTCGCATGGCTTACAAGATGGTTCCAATCGAACAATTCACCGATAAAGCCGACGTTCGCGTGCTCTGCGAAGCACTTGGCTACGGGCAGGTCACTCAAAACACTGCACAAGCTGCCGCATGGCACATGATGGACGGTTTGAGCTGGAATGACTTGGCTGCAAAGAATCGCGTCGAAAGCAAGTACTTGGGTAACATCCGCTGGTTCTCACCGTTTGAACTTCGCACCGCAATGGCAGTGGCGAAAGAGGCCGATCGGCTTGCAAAGCTGCGAGCAAAAACCAACGGCAAAACTTCTGGAAAGCCGGGAGAGTCGTTGAGTGAGTTTGAAGGCTGAGGATTAGCCTCATGATGAATGAATCATGCCCAGTGTGCCTCACGGCACACTGGGTTTTTTTGTGGTGCATTCTGTGTCATGTTGCACTGTTACGCTGAGCAATGATTCATTCTCTTAACCAACTTCGCAGAAAATACAGGCTATTTGACGATGCGTTATTTCGCTATTTCAGTAATGGTCATTGGGTTGATCACTTTGGTTGGTTGTTTTTCCAGTGCTAACTTGGGGCGTACTGGCGCAGGTGGTTTGGCGATTGGTGATCAGGCACCAGCGATACAGATTCAGCAAGTGGTACACGGGGCACCGCTTGGATTGGAAACCGCAAACGCCGTTCAGGTGATTGAATTTTGGGCGACTTGGTGTGGTCCGTGTTTGTCCGGCATGCCTCACTTGTCTGAGTTGCAGGCGAGCTATGGTGACAAGGTGACAATTTTGGGGATTACATCGGAGGATCTGTCTACTGTGGAGTCGTTTCTCGCCTCATCGGCTGGCGGTGGTCGAACTTGGGCTGAGGTTGTCAAGTATCAAATGGCAATCGATGACAACGGGGCGACGGGTGCAGCTTACATGCGAGCGGCTGGAATGAAATCGATTCCGACAGCCTTTATCGTCGGTAAAGACGGTGTGCTGCAATGGATTGGCCATCCAGCATCGATGGATGGACCTTTGAAAGCAGTGGTGGAAGGAACGTGGCAACTGCCAAAAGTAAACTGATTGTCTTGGGGTGGGTGGTGCAATGTTGCACTCATATCCAGAAAGTGCATGTGCTTGATTGGATAAGTCCGGAGCAGATGAAAATATTCAACGGCTTGGGTCGCTCGCTGGTCCTGTGAGGGCGATCGTCGTGGCAGTCACTCAGGAAGAGCCACTCAGCCCCAAGATGGCATTGTTGTTGCTTGGGCGGGCTGGAGCCCTTGTTCTCTCTGTTTGTGTGATCCCGTGATCTGCTTGGATGAAAAGCAAAGGCGGAGCACTGAACTTGTCTGGGCCGCCGGGCTTCGGTTGAGCTAGGTGTTGGACATTTATCAGATACTGGTAGTTTGCTGCTAACAACGCCAATTCCGCAGGTGTCATTTGGCGTCGCCAGGGCTGAACCGTTTGCGTGAAAACGGGGGGGAATGTCTAATCATGTCAGAACTGTCCAGTTGTCTCTTAATGTTTTGAACACATGCAGCTACCCATCATTTCCGATACGCAGAAACCGTCGTTGCAAGCTGGGGATAAGCAGGCTGAAGGTCAGCGTGGTAGGTACGCCGTCGTCAGCCTGGGATGCCCAAAGAACTTGGTCGATACTGAGCAAATGCTGGGCAGGTTAGATCAAGACGGCTATCAGATGACTGACACGGTGGACGATGCCGATTTTGTCGTCGTCAATACATGTGGGTTTATCGACTCCGCACGAGAAGAGTCTCTTGGAGCCATCGACGAGATGCTTGCGTTGAAGCGTGAGGGCAAGATCCGCAATGTGGTAGTGACTGGTTGTCTCGCTGAGCGGCAGCAGGGGAAACTGCTCGAGGCGCGTCCTGAAATCGATGCCATGATCGGCGTTTTTGGACGCAACGAAATCGTGTCGGTGATTGATCGGTTGCAGTCCGGGGTAGAGGAACAGCAAAAGCTATTTCGTCCGGCTGCAATACGTCCCCTGTCTGATGCAGTGCGCAGCCCAGTGACGCCCCGCCATTTTGCCTACCTGAAAGTCAGCGAGGGATGCGATCGACTCTGCACGTTTTGCGCGATCCCGAAAATGCGGGGTAAACATTTCAGTAAGCCGATCGAGCAGGTTGTCGAGGAAGCAAAGCGTCTCGGTGATGCCGGGGTTCGTGAGGTCGTGATTGTCGCGCAGGATACAACCTACTATGGACGCGATCTTTACGGTGAGGCACGGCTCAGTGAATTGTTGCAGCAGCTTGATCAGATTGAATCGCTTGACTGGATCCGGTTGATGTATTTCTACCCGATGTACATTGATGATCGATTGATCGATACGCTTTCCGGTGCGCAGCGAATATTGCCATACATTGATATGCCGCTCCAGCACGCAAGTGATTCGATGTTGAAGAGAATGTCGAGGAAGACAACGCGGGCTAGTCAAGAAGATATCCTGGGTAAATTGCGTTCTCGCATCGATCGGCTCGTGATGAGAACCACAATGATCACCGGGTTTCCAGGAGAAACCGACGATGATTTTGCGCAGTTGGCTGATTTTACTGAACAACAGAAATTCGAACACCTCGGCGTCTTCACCTACTCTGTAGAAGAAGATACGCCGGCGGCCAAACTGCCGAATCGTGTGCCGGCGGAAATTGCACAGCAGCGGCATGACACCATCATGGCAATCCAACAGCAGATTGCTTTTGAATGGAACCAAAGTCGAATTGGTTCCGTGGAAGACGTCATCATTGATTCAGCACTGCCTGAACAGGAAGGCGTCTGGATAGGGCGAACGCGAGGAGAGGCACCGGATATCGACGGCATTGTTTATGTTTCAGGGGTCGATCCCCAGCAAACAGTTGGGGTTGGCTCGATGGTGAAGTGCGAAATCGTCGCTGCCGACGGCTACGACTTGATTGCAGCACCGCTCGGCTAACCGTTGCAGGCATTCGTCTGGGCCTCTGGCAGACGCAGGTTCAATTGGGGCTAAGAACGCACGCTTCACGCACCGTGATGGTTGGATTCCTGTTGGTGACTGAAGAAACTGACCTTTAAATCATGTCTAGACACCTTGGCGTGGCGTTGGCAATCGACGACAACATGGGGTAGCAACGGTGAAGGCACTCCGAGGGGCGAGTTGAACCATGACTGAATCTACGAAACCAAGCATCTACAACGTACCGAATGCGTTGACTAGCATTCGTTTCGGACTTGCGATTGCGGTCATGCTGCTGATCCCAAGAGAAGAGTACTTGATTGGCTTGGTCATTTTCATTGTTGCCGCTTCGACCGACTGGATGGATGGCTACTGGGCGCGAAAGTACGGTCAGGTAACCAAGCTGGGACGCATCTTTGACCCGTTCGTTGACAAAATTATCATTTGTGGCACATTCATCGCACTTGTTGAAGTGACCGATTCAGGCGTTGAGTCCTGGATGGCGACCATTGTTGTGGGACGTGAATTGTTGGTCACGAGCTTGAGAGGTATGATCGAGGGCTCTGGTGGTGATTTCTCGGCTAGCCAGCTGGGAAAATGGAAAATGGTATTACAGTGCGGAGCCGTGGTTGCAATTCTTGTCACGCTGCTGAAGCCCGGTAACGATCTATTGGAATGGACAAGCACCGGTTTCTTATGGGCGGCAATTGCATTGACCGTCTATTCGGGAATCGATTACAGCAGGGCTGCCGCCCGAGTGATGCGTGACTCCCCATCGCCAACTGACTCGCAAGGCGAGTGATGCACTACTATTTCCAACTACTTCTCAATTTGTTTCTGTTGGTTGTTGGGTGCATCAGCTTGGTGTTGTGGTTGCGTCAGTTACCTCGTTTTGCCAAGGCAGGTCTGCTGAGTTATGCAGATGGTCTCTTGCCGGCGAAGAATCGGGAACGCCCATTCTGGGGCGTGTCTGAAATCTTCATCATGTTCGGGTCCTTCATTGTCGCCCAACAACTGCTTCTTTTGTTGGCAGTCGAAAAAGGCTGGTTTGAAATGCCCAGCGCTGACGTA
>Ga0315321_10000269_pt1 | contig 37060 bp, 26 predicted proteins | sample M180m21515metaG_FD_203464 | JGI IMG/M metagenome (GOLD analysis project Ga0315321, IMG submission 203464) | Ammonia-oxidizing marine archaeal communities from Monterey Bay, California, United States - M1 80m 21515 | ecosystem: Environmental > Aquatic > Marine > Intertidal zone | place: USA... | reverse complement strand
GAATCGCGAATCGCGAATCGCGAGTAGATAAAGTTGTATTGAAATGCAAAGTGAAACGGATCCGATCGGAGGCGATGAGCAGACGCTTCTTACTCCGCTGCAGTTTCTGCCGGGGATGGGGCCGGTTCGTGCACAGCGGTTTGGCCGCTTGGGATTACGCAACGCTCAAGATGTGATTTTTATGTTTCCGCGTGATTACGAGTACCCCGCACCCACTGCGACCGTGGATTCGTTGGAAGAGGGTGAGCCAGCAGCATTGGTGGGAAAAGTTGTTGATGCTGAGTTCGTCTCGAGGCGGCCAGGGCGATCGATGTTTGCTGCCCTGATTCAAAATGAGTCGGGGGTTGTGCGAACTCTGTTTTTCAACCAGCCCTTTCGTGCTGATCAACTTGAGATCGATCAAGCCGTTCTGATTTCTGGTACGCCAAAGATGAACGGAATGAGAATGGAATTTGTCCATCCAAAAGTGACACTGCTGGATGATGCCGAAGATGTGCCCGAGCCAAGAATACTTCCTGTCTATCCTTTGTCCGAAGGCATCAAGCAGTCAGAGGTCAGGCGTGTTGTTGCGGAAACAACGGAACGGCTGGCTGATCAATTAGCGGAAGTCATGCCTGACTCACTGCGACATGCAGCGGCCAATGAGTTGCGGCAATGTGGGATTGAACTGGAAGGGGATCTTGTAAAAATTGATACGGCTTTGAAGTCACTGCATCAACCTGAGTCGCGTGAACATTTGCTCGCTGCCAGAATGCGTTTGGTGTTTCAGGAATTGCTGGTCATGCAGTTGGCATTGGCCATGAGGCGGCGCAAATTGACAACCGATTTGCATTCGCCACCACTAGCTGCAAGTGCGATGATCGATGCCAGAATTGTGAATCGTTTTCCATTCGAATTGACTGGAGATCAGAAAACGGTGATCGGTGAAATCAGTCGTGATATGGCACGTCAATTTCCCATGAATCGTTTGCTGCAAGGTGATGTGGGTAGTGGTAAGACCGTTGTTGCCGTTTATGCGATGATGCTTGCAGTCGCCAATGGGCATCAAGCCGCGCTGATGGCACCCACGGAGGTGCTGGCTCGGCAGCACTTTCAGACGCTGACGGAGATATTAGCTGAAAGCCGTGTCAGTGTTGGGTTGCTGTGCGGTTCACTTACACCGAGTGAACGACGGAGTGTGATCGAATCAACCGCAGCGGGGGCCACCGATCTGTTGGTGGGAACTCAAGCTTTGATTTATGGGGGAATTGATTTTAAGTCACTTGGACTCTGTGTGATTGATGAGCAACACAAGTTTGGTGTTGCTCAACGGGTCGCACTGCGAAGTGGTGGAATTGACCCCCATTATCTCGTGATGTCTGCGACACCGATTCCAAGGTCCGTCGCGATGACTTTGTTTGGTGATGTTGAGTTGAGTACCCTTAGGGAAAAACCACCAGGACGCGGGAAAGTGAGTACTTATCTGGCCCATGATGGATGGAAAGATCGCTGGTGGACCTTTGTTCGCGAGAGAATCGATGAAGGACGGCAGGTGTTTGTGGTGGCACCACGTGTTTCCATGCCCACGAACGAGGACGAAGCAGGTGAAGATGTGGCGTCCGTTGAAGCCGTCTTCGAAGATCTATGTAACGGTGCCTTGGCGGATTATCGTCTGGGTTTGTTGCACGGTCGCATGCATCCTGAGGAAAAGCAATCCATCATGGAGGCGTTTGCTGCAGGGAAAATCCAAGTGCTGGTAAGCACCACTGTGATTGAAGTTGGCATCAACGTCCCCAATGCGACGGTGATGACCATTCTGGGCGCACAGCGTTTTGGATTGGCCCAACTGCATCAATTGCGAGGTCGTGTTGCTCGCGGTAGCCATGAAGGGCATGTTGGTGTTTTCACCGATGGTGATACTTCACCCGAGGACAATGAACGCTTGCAGGTTTTTGAGCAAACGGATGATGGATTTGAATTGGCCGAAGCGGATTTTCGACTACGCGGGCCCGGGGATATGCTTGGCAGACAGCAAAGCGGACTACCACCAATGAGGATTGCTGACTTGATTCGTGATCAAGAGGTGCTCATTGCTGCCCGTGCGATTGCACAGTCCATGATTGATTCCGATCCAGAACTGAGTGGTGAGGGACTGGGAGAGCTTCGAAGTCAGGTTTTGAGGCGGTATGGAAAGCGTATGAATCTTGGTGACGTCGCCTGATCACACAAGTTGACCATCCACGAGTTCTTTGCGTTCCTTCATCGCGTCTGCCAATGCGTCGCTGTGTGTGACGGCGATCAGAATTGCCCCAGAAGCTTGTTGCAGTTCGAGTAGAAGTTCACTGATTGACTCTGCTGTGGCACGGTCCAAATTGCCCGTGGGCTCATCTGCCAGAATCAAGGACGGATTCATCAATAGTGAGCGTGCGATCGCAACTCGTTCGCGCTCACCCCCAGACAATTCGCCGGGAAGGTGATCATCCCGGTCGGCTAACCCGACTGACTCAATCAGTTCGTGCGCGTGAGTCACCTGATCGGTTGAGGTCTTGCCCATCGCCAACGCGGGTACGAGTACGTTCTCAAGTACGGACAACTGTGGAAGCAGGTGGTGATCCTGGAATACAAATCCGATGTGCTGGTTGCGAAACTGCGCCAAGGCATTTTCATCCAACTCGAATGGGTCAATCCCATTGATGCTGACCGTTCCTGTGTTCGGATGGTCGAGTGTCCCGAGGATTTGCAAGAGAGTGCTCTTGCCGCTTCCACTGGGTCCAACAATGGCTACCGAATCACCTGCCGATAGTTCCAGTGAGACATCCTGCAGGACTTTCAACGTTTGGGTTGAACCAGAAAATGACTTGGTGAGGTTTGATACCACCAGATGATGTGCAACCTTGGATTCGTTCATTTGCATAACTGACACAGTGCGAGCGTTGCGAGGCCGTAAAATGTGTATTCAACGTCAGCGGTCTGATCGAGTGTGAAGCCGACGAATCCACCCTCGGGTGATTGCATGGACAAAGCATATCGACTGATGGCTTCGATGTTCACCTCAGGGATCGAGTCCAGGTCGGACAAAGTCAATAAGCCGGTGAATGAACTCAGTAAATCAGCGAACGGGATTCGGGTGTTTGCGGTGAAGCCACCTTCGTCAGACTGCATTTCCGAGAGGAACTCAGCCGTATTTTGTTGTTCGTCTGGCTTGAGCTTAGCAAGTGCTTTGAGGGTTCCGATGGCTGCAGCGGTTGGATTCACGCCCGGTCGTTTTGCCGCTCGGATTTCAAGGTAACCCCCCTCCAACTGCTTCTGTGATTTCAGAAAAGCTTCAATTCCATCGATGTTCGGCGGGGTGATTTCGATCAGTTGATAACAGAGGATCGAGAGGAAAGTCTGGTAGGTGCTGCCCGCCCTGCCTTCTGGTGTTTTGGCAAAACCGCCGTCATCGGTTCGTAGCGTTGAGAGTAGATCAGAGACATTTTTTCGCCAATGGACATCTTCGTCTGGAATGACAATCTCACCCACGGCCAATTCCACAATCGCCGCTCCAAAGATCAAAGAAATCAGATCAATGATCGACTCTTTCCGGTTCAGTCGTTGCTTCAGAAATTGGGCGGCGCGGCCTCCAATTTGCGAATCGAGAGCGTCAAGAATCCACAGCCCACGCAGGGCAAAGGCGGTGTAATACGGATCGCTTTCTCCTTCACGGCCAGCAAAGCCGCCGTCCTCGCGCTGCTGGGCGATTAACCACTGGGCATGCCGCGAACGCAGCGATGGATCCAATTGGGATGCACCGATTGCCAGTTGCAGTGTCAATTCCTGAAGATACGGAACGCTCACGCAATCCCTTGCGGATTGAAGTACTGCGGTTCATTTCCCTCTTTCCATTTGATATTGCAACCAATGGAGGGTGTTTGTTGCTCAGAAGGACTTTGCCCACTCAAGACTGCATCGATTGCTGCCCGAAGATCTTCACCCGTGACAGGAATATCACTCTTGGGTCTGCTGGAATCAAGTTGTCCGCGATAGGCAAGTTTTTGCTCGTTGTCGAACAGATAAAAGTCCGGTGTGCACGCAGCGGCATAGTTTTGAGCAACTTCTTGCGATTCATCAAAGAGGTAGTCGAACTGATAACCTCGCTCGGACTTTTCGATAGCCATCGCCTGCAAGGAATCATCTGGGTATTTGTCAGCGTCATTGCTGCTAATTGCAACAACGGCCAAGCCCTGCGGCATGTAATCGTCCGATAGTGACTTGAGTTGGTCAGCTACATGTTTGACATAGGGGCAATGATTGCACATGAAAATCACGAGCAATGCTTTGCTACCCGCCAACGCGGCCAATTCGACTGTCTTACCGTCAGTGTCGGGAAGAGAAAATGCGGGCGCTTGTGTACCCAGCGGAAGCATGGTGCTGGCAGTACGTACCATTGATAATCCTTTGCGGAAGAAAAAACTGAAGTGTTTTCAGTGACTGACCAATACACGATCAACCGTGATTGCTTGAAGCAATCTGTTTTTACTTAGTTTGCAACTTGTCCAATAAACGACCTGGGCTACCCATCGCGTGGTATCCACCATCGACATGCAGGATTTCGCCTGAGATCCCTTCACTATTGTCACCGAGTAAGAAGGCGCCAGTGCGACCGACCTCGTCATGGCTCACATTTCTGCCCAGCGGTGCCATGTGTTCATACAGCGTCAGCATTTCTTCGACACCCGCTGCTCGGCCTGCCAGAGTACGGATGGGGCCTGCGGAAAGCGCGTTGACCCGAACACCTTGAGGACCCATGTCATAGGCCAGATAGCGTACGGTTGCTTCTAGAGCGGCTTTGCAGATGCCCATCACGTTGTAGCCGGGAACGCATTTTTCACCACCAAAGTAGGTCATCGTAGCGATCGCGCCACCAGGATTCATGATCGGTTTTGCTGCGGCTGTGCAGGCGATCAGGGTGTAGACACTCACGTCCATCGCCAATTTGAAGCCATCGCGACTGGTGTAGACCGTCTCTCGCGACAGATCATTCCTGTCAGCAAAGGCAATCGAGTGAAGTAAAAAGTCTATTTTCCCGAACTGCTCGGCGGTATGGTCAAATACCCGTTGAATGTCCTCGTCCTTTTGGGCATCCATGGGGACAAGGAATTTTGCGTTTTCGTATTTGTCCGTCAGTTGGGAGACTCGCCGACGATTCCGCTGTCGTTCGTCATCTTCTCGATCCGGGAGGTGCGTGAATCCGCATTCTCCGCCAGCTTCCATGATTTGTTTTGCAATGGCCCAGGCGATCGAATGATCATTAGCCACACCTAGGACAAGGCCTTTTTTTCCGTTGAACTGCATATCGAACGATTCCTGCTTGGCGAAATTTACCGTCATATCTTCGTGGGTGACGGGAGATCCAGCGCACAGGATACCGCCTATCCCTTGGAGTCGTCTATTTCCCTACAACATGACAAAATGAAGTCCTTGGTTCATCCAAGGGTCTTCCTCCATCTCCGAATTCCCCATTTTCCTGCCTGAGTGATCCGTTGAAAGACCGCACCCAGCCCCAAACGTCACAAAATGCAGAGATTCGCCTCGTTGCTGAGGTCGTAAATGCCCTGAAAAGGGACATTTCACGCTCGAAATTTCTCGAATTGATTTTTCCTGCTGTAATGGAATGGTTGGAGGGAGCCGCAGGCGGCATCGTGAAGCAGGTTTCCGGCCAATGGAGTCGGGAGATTTGGATTAGTGATCAGGAAGAACTTCCAGAATTATTAATCGCAGAAACGCTCGATCTTGGCAAAATCCAGTCTGCCGAGGGCTGGGTCGTGGCTCCAATGATTACCACCGGCCACAGCGATGACGCGGAAAATGCAGGATTACCCAACGGTGCTCCGTCGGTTGCCGCCTTGTTGGTACGCGCTGAGGGAAAGACGAAAGCAGACCCGCGACAGTCCATTCAACGCTTGAATCGCGTCACCGATTTGCTAATGGCTGCGTTTCAAAGCATCGACCGTCGTCAGGTCCGAATCCGCCGCATCAGTCAATTGCAAGCTGTCATGGATGCCTCTGCCCAGTGGCAAAGGTTCGAAGACGATATTGCGCTGCTGCACGGGATCGCAGATACCGCTACCAAATTATTGGATTGTGAACGCGCAAGCATATTTCTTTGGGACAAACGACGCAAAAAATTGATCGGTCGCCCTGCGCTTGGTGTTGCGGAGGGAGCATTGGAAGTGGACGACGATGCTGGTGTTGTAGGAGAAGTGCTGGGTTCGCAGGAGCCAAAAATCTGGAATGGTGGAAGCGATGATGAGTCGCGAGTCAATCGGAAAGTTGATCAGTCGCTCGAATTTGAAACGCGATCACTTGTGGCCGTTCCAATGCAGGGACAACGCAATGATTTGATTGGTGTTTTCGAGGCAATCAATCATCAAGGGGGCGGATTTGAGGCTTACGATGCCACTGTTCTGAGTGACCTTGCAACGCATGCTGCGGTCGCGATCCAATCGCTCAAGACACGCAAGAAGCTTGCGGAAACTTGTGATCGTCTCGTCGAGGATGCTGCATCAGCCAGTCCCCTGATTGGGGAGCATCCAAGTATTACCAAGATTCGCAAGACATCGTCGAAAGTCGCGAAGACTGATTTGTCCGTTTTGGTGCTGGGGAAGAATGGTACCGGCAAAGAGGTGTTAGCCCGGCACATTCACTTTGAAAGTGAGAGACGGAACGCGCCCTTCATTGCTGTTAATTGTGCGGCTCTTGTTGAATCACTCTTGGAGAGTGAACTGTTCGGCCATGAGAAGGGAGCTTTCACTGACGCCAATCAAACACGGCAAGGTAAATTTGAATTGGCTAGCAGTGGGACTTTGTTTCTCGATGAAGTCGGTGATATGAGTCCTGGCGGACAAGCAAAATTGCTTCGGGTCCTCGAAGAAAAGGTTGTGGTGCGTGTTGGAGGATCACAAACAATACCGGTTGATGTTCGCGTCATTGCCGCAACCAATCAGCCACTTGAAGAAATGATTGTTGAGAAACGATTTCGAGAAGACCTTTATTTTCGTCTCAATGTTGTCAACTTGTCGCTTCCGCCGTTATCGCAACGAGGTGATGACATTCTATTGTTAGCCAATCATTTCTTGGAACAATTCTGTTATCAAATCGGTCGCTCCGTGCCTGTCTTCCAAAGCAGCGCACGAGGGGCTCTGCAATCACATTCGTGGCCTGGTAATATCCGCGAATTAAGAAACACCATTGAACGTGTTGCCTATTTGTGCGGCGGTCAAGAAATTGGAAAAGATGATCTGATGCTGACCACCGCTCTGCGGAATGCCGGACAAGGTCACGTGCCCATCACGGGGACGCTGAATGATGCAACAAGGCAGTTTCAAGTCGAACACATTGAACGCGCGATCGAAACCTGTTCGGGAAATATGACAGATGCCGCCGCATACTTGGGGCTGCATCGTTCCAATCTTTACCGAAAAATGGGTCAGCTTGGGATGAAAGGGGCAGAAGACGGGCAGTCTGCGGAGTAGGGTTATCCGATTGATGGCGAATTTTGGGCGGTATTGCCGCACCAAAAATGGATCGCTTTTTCGTACAGGTCGATACCCTTGGAAAGTTGCTCGATCTCAAGCCATTCATCGGAAGTGTGTGCCTGTGCAATATCACCGGGGCCGCACACGGCACGATGCTTGAGTTCGTTAAACTCGCCTCCGTCAGTTCCGTAACAGACTGTCTTGGGACGGCCGCCGGCTAACGCACAGAAATCACCGATGTAGGAATTATCAGGATCGATCCACAGTGGGGATCCTCCTTCACATACCTGATACTCAAGTCCCAGTGCTTTTGCTTTTTCCTCGACTCTTGTCATCAGGTCTCTGCCATCGATCTCTGGCATGGGACGCAGCGAAATCCAAGCCACCGACTTCGCTGGTGTAACGTTGACTGCCTTGCAGCCATCACTGATCCCAAAATTCCACGAGAGCACAGGCGGATCGAAGCGTCGGTCATGGTACTGTTCAGATTGCTCTGTCTGCTGCCGAATTTCGAGTAGCTGCTGCAATAGCGGCACCATGGCTTCATTGGCGTTGATGCCGTCGGTGGTGCTGCTGTGGGCGGCTCTTCCATGGCTGGTGATCCGCATGCCAACAATCCCCTTGTGTGCATGCACAACTGACAACCTGGTTGGTTCACCAATGATCGCAACCGGTTGCGACCGCACAATGTTGCGATACTCCACCGAGTTTTTTACTAAATCTTTTGCACCCAGAAAGCCGACTTCTTCATCTGCAGTACAGACGATCCACAACGGCGTTTGCTGTTGTTCTGCTGGTACTCTGGCGGCTGCTGAAAGCATTGCTACCAGTGAACCTTTCATGTCACACGATCCGCGACCATAAATGCGATCTTCGTGAATGACGCTTCGGAATGGGTCTCCACCTGGACCAGTCCAGCCCTCTGCAGGAACAACATCAGTGTGACAAAAGTACGCCAAGCCACCAGACTCAGACGACCCTGATGCAACAGGTGCTCGCCGGGCAACTAAATTCGTTTTGCTTACGCCTTGGGGATCAACGTAGGTTGTTTTTTCAACATCAAATCCCAATTCGGCAAGAGCTTCACTGGCCGTTTCTGAGACAGCGGTGTTGCTGGTGGAGCTGACAGATGGATGCCCCACAAGTTTCTGAAGCGTTTCGATGGAATGCTGTAGCGAGGGCATCGTGGCGCCTGGTTAGCTCGACCAGAGGAAGATAATTGTTCCCGCCAAGCCTAGGTGATGAACAGCAGGATTGCTATGCATCTTCAGAACATCTGCTTCAGGGTCTCAGAAATTCGTTGTGGATCTGCTCCCCTGACATCACTCAGCTCACTGAGCCATTGAAGTGCTTCTTTGCGACTTTCTTCGTTCGCTTTTGGACTGATTGACTGATAAATGGATTTGGCAGCTATTTGTGTGGGAGACGCAGGGATGGTGAAAGATGCTAGTTTGTGGGCTAACGAGAATGGCAGCTCATCAAACTTGTAAGTCTTTTTTCGAGCGTTGAATTGGATGGCGATAAAGTCATCTCCTTTTTCGACAACGATCACGCGGAAGTCTTTCGCGACTTCGAAGTCATTACCGACGGCGATGTCTGCTACAGCCTTTTTGATACCGCCTTGGTAGAAGGAAGCCATATCGGCCACTTCGTACAATGCCTCAGCACGTGCTTTTTGCTCGTCCTTCATGGGTAACTCAGATGCTTTTTCGGCCGCAGGTTTCATCTCGTCCCACTTTGCAGACTTAATCAGCATCTCAAGGTTCGCCAACTGCTTGTCAGCTTCGGCCACCATCTCATCAGTGATGGCAGGCTTCTTCGGAACTACCGGGGGTTTGGGCTTGGGGTCAACCATCGGTGTTTCGGGCTCGGGATCAGGCGTCGTTGCAAGAGTATCGTCCTGCATCTTTTTTTCCAGATCGGTCATGCCTCCCTTTCTCCCAGCTTTCTTTTTACTGGGCCCTAGAGTTCCCATCACAGGATCTGGTTCAAGAGGTTCAGGCGTAGCTTTTCCTCGGGGAGGTCTTTTACTTGTTCCGTTGTTCGCCTTGTCTTGTTTGCCTGTGGTCGAGATGGTGAGGGAGTCGTCGGACTGAGTGATCGCGAGCTCGCCTTTATTCATCATAAACCAAATGAGGATTCCAATGATGGACAGCATGCCCACTGCAAAGGTCCCAAAAAACATCAGTCCCAGGATCGGCTTTGGACGGCGGCGAGGGCGATGTCCGACCGTGGAACCACCCGTCTCTTGAGCAGGTACGACTAGCGGAATGCCGCCATGTGCCCCCGCCGTCTCAGACTGTGCTGAGTCTTCCTCGGCAGGTGTGCCAAACATGCCCGCGGGCATCCCGTTGGACGCGGTTACTTCTGTCGTTGGTGGTGTATCTGAAACAGTTGGCTGGGTGACTTCTGGTTCGGTGGGGAGTATGCCGGCAAGCGGGTCAGCACCGCCCAATGGATCTGCAGCAGGCAGCATTCCTGCAAGAGGATCGGCGGAGGGCAGCATACTGGCAAGCGGGTCGCCTCCCGTAGCATTCTCGGGTTCGTCCGCGATGATTCCAAATCGCGCATCCAGCTTGGCTTTCGTTTTTGGATTTGCGAGCGTCAGTCGCGATTGTTGGGCCAATTTGGCTGCCTGAGTCCACAGCTTCGGATCTGTGCCTTCTTTTTGCTGCTTCAGATTTCCAACGACTTCACGGATCTTGCCACTGATGATTGCGAGATCCTGCTCTCCATCCTCGATACCAAAAACCTGGTAAGCGTGAGGTTTTTTCACGCCCTTGGGAACAGGTAGTAAATCGTAAATGTTGGTGGCCGGCATCACTGGGACCGCTTGGAAAGGTTTGAGTAACGGGTGGGTGTCAGCTTCGCAAAATTTCGCTCAGTTTTCTATTCAATGTACTGCGATTCTGGTATTCGATTGTCTTGAGCGAGCTTATGCGATCTTGTCTGGTTGGGAACGACCAAGGTGGGATTTTCTTAGGTCTGCGGAAAGTGTTTTCTGAAAAATCCGTGATCCAGAAATTTCCCGAGTCGCCTAGTTTGATGATTGCAAACGAAGTAGCCCCCGGCAAACTAAATTGTCAATTCGTTCATGATTATGCTGCAGTTGAAGCGACACAATTGGAGCATCTCCACCAGTCAAGACAACTGGAACGTCTTTGCTGGCAATATCCGCATGGGTGCAGTATTTGGTGATCAGGAGATCAATGGCGGCAGTTGCTGCCGCGAGTACCCCGCTGAACATGGCATCTTGGGTATTTTTAGCAGGGTACCGCGGTTTTCGACTGACGACGTCGAGCAGTGGCAAGCTCGCTGTTCCCTTGGCTAACGAGGCGAATTGCATGCTTAACCCCGGCAAGATCGCGCCGCCTTGAAACGTGCCTTCAGCGGCCACGAAATCAACCGTGATTGCAGAGCCGGCGTCCACGATAATGAGAGGAGGTTCGAATTGTAGCGTGGCTGCGTAGGCGGAGATGAGACGGTCAATTCCAAGTCGATCTGGCTCGTCTACCTTGGGCTCCATCGGGACATCACGCCATGTAATCAAATGTACATCTGATGCAGGATGGATTGTGCTTAGATGATCCATCAGCGTCTCGGCAGCCTGAGGATGAACACTCGCAATGTGCCACGCGAGTTGCTGTTCATCGCTCCGCGATACCGCCCATCGGGCCGCGGATATCTGCCAATCACGTTCCAGCAGTGAAAGAGATTTTTCATGAAGATTTCCCGCAGTCGTCAGCGCCAACTTGATTGCGGTGTTTCCGATGTCAACAGCGATGTTTGTCGTTGTCTTCATCAGTCCTCTTCCCCACCCGCTCTCGGTTCTTGGGAAGGTTGATCATCCAGAGAAGGTTGGTCAAAGTCTTTGGCTTGCACCTTATCTGACAGATCTTGTGTTGGGCCAGCAAGGTGCGGCGGCAGACGCTTTCCCTGCTGTGCAGGAGTTCTAACCAAATCTGACTCCCGCAAAACAGTGACTTCTTCACCTGCTTCGATCATCCGTTTGCGACGAAGATCTACTCGCGACATGATTTCGGACATCAACCCGCGCAATCCATCTCCCGTCATCGAGCTGATCAGCAAAACGTCATGGCCGGTTGCTTCGGCTAATCCATCACGAACATCGGTAGCCCCCTCAAGTTCACTTTTGGTGACTACGACAATCTCATCTCGTTCACCGAGTGATGCGTCATATTCGCAAAGTTCACTGCGAATGGATTTGTAATTCTGGACGGGATCAGTGTTGTCGATGGGCATCGGCTCTACCAAGTGAACAAGCAGTCCAGCGCGCTCGACATGTCTCAGGAACTCATGCCCCAGGCCAACGCCATCGCTGGCCCCTTCGATCAATCCTGGGATGTCAGCCATGACAAACGATTTACCTTCGCTGACATCGACGATTCCAAGATTGGGGTGTTTTGTGGTGAAGGGATAATCTGCGATCTCCGGGCGTGCGCTGGAAATGCGACTTAGCAAAGTGCTCTTACCCGCGTTAGGCATGCCGACCAAGCCAACGTCAGCGATGGATTTCAGTTCTAGAATGACGTCACGGACTTCACCGATTTCTCCAATTTGACGCTCGCGCGGAGTTCGATTTGTACTGCTTTTGAAATGGGCATTACCTTTTCCACCTCTGCCGCCGCGAGCGATCACAAATTGTTCACCATGCTTTTTCAAGTCTTTAATGACAAAACCGTGCTCAGCATCAATCACTGTCGTGCCAGGTGGTACCAGCAATGTTTGATCTTTCCCTTGTTTGCCGTGCCGCAATGCACCTTGACCAGGAGCCCCCTTGGGGGCACGAAACATGCGGCGATTGGCGAACGCAGCAAGGCTGTTGACACCCAAACGTGATTCCAGAATCAGACTGCCTCCATCACCACCGTTTCCACCATCGGGACCGCCACGTGGGACATATTTCTCGCGACGCATGCTGGAACAGCCATCACCACCCTTTCCAGCTTGCAATTCAATTATGACACGATCAACGAACATGACTGCTTCTACAGGGTTTGCGACCAGCTTATGGTTGGAAATTGGTTTTGCTTCAGCAAGTCGCGACAAGGCAAAAGCCCCATCACGATCTCTCCCGGCAATTCTTCATCTTGTTGCCAGTTAGCTCAAGAAGTCGACAACCCGTTGATACGGGCGTTCTTGTCGAACTCCACTGCCCCTGCCCCTGCCCCTGCCCCTGAGCCTGCACCTGAGCCTGCACCTGCCCCTGATGGGCTGAATCGCCGACACCCAGATCCGCTCACCAAGGCCACCGAATTCATTGCTTACCAGAAGGTTGAGACTCAGCCCACAAGGGCGTTTTCTGTCTTCACGGATACTGCAGGGACGCGGTCAACGGACCACTTCTGACCCTCAGTGGAATCCCGCGACAAGTGAATGTCTAGCGGGAAGACGAAGAAATCATCGTTAATTCGGACCAAACTGACCTGATGCCCTACCGAAATAACCAGCGATAATCGAGGCGTTCCTCTAATCCATATTGCTCCAAGATGTACTTTTGCTCTTTTGGATCGTCAAAGGCAGGTACTCCGAAACGAATCAGATCTTCAGTCTGGCGGACGGCATCACCAGGGCGATAGAAGTTCAGCTGAAGAGCTTTTTGCTTGTACTCGGTCTGGCCAGCGTCTTCCGCTTTTTCAAACGCGTTTGTCAAGCCAAATACTTCGACCGACACAAAGTCAAGGTTGGGATCCACATCCACCCAAGTTGCGACTCCCCATACGCCAGGGCTGGATTTGTCGCTGCTGTAAGGAATATCGATCCGGGAAATCTCAACTGAGTTGTACAGAGGAGCACTGATCTGTTCTCGTACTTTGATTTTTTCCCGAGCTGTTGGCAAAATCCGATCTAGGTACTGCCTGCCATTGATCTGATTGCGGAGCAAGAACATGGGGAAAAACTTTCGCTTATCAACACGAACGGTTTCCATTCTTTGGTAAACATCCTGACCAGCGATCTTGTCAACTGCAGGACGGAAATCGCCACCGCGATAACGCACTCGGTAAACCATGTACCAGACAAGCTTGCGCTGCATGCGTCCATCTGGACGCGGGACGTCGATGTAGATTTGGCGAAGTGGTTTGAACGAGAACTCAAAACAGAAGACCGTGCGTCGGAAGATCACTTCCTTTGCTCGATCCACCAGAGTGCGCGTTCGTGGGTCGAAGTGTGGTTTCGAATCAGGATGACCAGAAGCCTCACTGAAAACAATCTGTGGATAGCTGTTCAAAAATGGCTCCAGCTTCAGTGGGCCATCGAATGTTTCCTCGGGCTGAATGGAACTCGGGATCACCGTCACGACACCAGGGGAAAATTGTGTTTGCTCCTGAGTCGAAGGATCCTTACGCTGGCCCTGTTGGGCGAGTGCTGGCACGATGCCCGTGAGGCACAGCGCACAGCAGAGCTGGATTCTTGTAGCAAGTGTCATGTCAGAACCGTTTATTGCATTTCATAGGAACAAGGCGTTGGAGAGCACAGCTAAGTTCTCCCAACCCTTACTGATTATTGTACTCAGCGAACTGAATTTGCGTTCGAAATCGAGTCAGCTACTTGTTTTGTTGTGATTTGGTCCGGCGGTTGTTGCGGCTCTTCCTTATCCGAATCAAGCGTATTTTGGGCCGCTTTTTTCAATGACTCGGTTTGGGAATCGGCCGCCGTGAACTGGAGCGAACTGGCAAACTGCATGTCAGAGCTGCCAAATGCATCGATGTTGCTCCCCTCCATCGTGAAAGTGGCGACGATTTGCTTGCCGCTCTCATCCGATAAATGCATTAGAACCCATCTTATCGGAACCCCCTCTGCTGAGCCATTGGCAACGGCCCTCAAGACTCGAGTTCCCGATGCTGTGGTGCGTTCGTCCGACTCGACCATTTCTATAAACTGCTCGCCGAGAAGAATTTGAACGCTCGATTCAAAGGCTGTCAGTGACCACGGTTGGCCGTCAGCAGGTGGCGGTACGCGTTGAATGTCGCATTGGCCAATACTGAGGTCGTTCTTGACCATCCGCATCATCGCCCCCTGAGGCTGGTCTTTCATCATCCGCCATCGACGATCCATCAGCACACGAAGACCGAGTTCTTCACTTTTGACCGAGACGAATTGCAAATTTGCTGAAGCCGGCTTGCTCACGTCAATTTTTCGGACTTCGGTTGGCAGAGCGATGGTCGTTTTTAACGGTTGCCGCAGCATTTTGATCGTTGCTGCCACATCAAAACCCGGCTCCGCCCGCCCAATCTCACGAGTTTCATGAAGTGCCATCGCCAGCCAAGTGCAACTGCTGAGCTCTCGATCGAACGTGAGCTTGCCAATCGTCCGAATGATTGTGGGAACCCCATCGATGGCCCCATCAACGTCACCTCGCAATTGGATTCTTACCTCTTTCTCATTCAACGCTACGACTTCCGCATTCACTTTGCAGGACATGACAGTAGTCAAATTCAGGACTGAAGCCATCGAATCCGCTGAGATGGTGTATTTTGATCCGAGGCTGATCGGCTTCACAGGAAGCAACTGATCGATTGCCATGCTCGATACGGGAGCATGTAGAAGCTCAAGCTCATCACGCTCGAAGAAATCTTCAATTCCGTAAATCTGCTCGGGGTGTGAGTCATGCCGGACAATCGTGTCACGCACCGAGTCTCTTAGCTGAACCGAATGTTGTGTCTGGTTGAGAGAGCTTTCTGCTTGGGCACGGTGATAGTATCGTTCGGCTGCGATGCATCTGTCACTCGGCGTTACCGTTTCTGCGGTCTGGCTAGCCGCTTTTGAAACCGCGGCGGTCGCTGCAAGATGGAGCCGTTCTTCATATTCGAGGGATGCTTGGCTATCGATCGGTAACTTCAGCGTCTTTTCGCGTGAGATCATTGGATTGCCGGGGAGGTTGACGTTCCCCTTCATCTCAACTTCCATGCGGATGCGGTACAAGTCTTGGCGGCCGGAACGAAGCAGGACCCCGCTGGAATCCGTCCCTCGGCTCACACCCGGTGCGACCCCGAGCACGGTGGCTGCCGTGATCAGAAACTTCCGTCGATCCAGTGCGAGTGAAGGGTTGTGTTGCTGCATTTTCAGATGGCCAAGGTTCGATCAGCGATTATCGACAAAATATGGGTCTGCCGACCCATTCTTTTGATCGACTCGTTGCCGACGCTGATTCAGGGGAATTTGGCTAGAAAATCGCGACGACAAGGTCACGGTTCTATGCTTGCCAGTTGTGTCTGCCAAATCGACAAAATCGGCACCGATAATCCACGGTGTCGCAAAATAAGACGCGAGATGATGCAAAGTGTCGGAAAAAGTTACAAACGGGGTGGACATTTCGCCGGCAGGACGACCCCATGAGTGTTTTATGAAATAGCTTTAACTCTCGCCTCTCCATGGGTTTAACAGGCTTTGGGACGTGATTCTTTCTGTCGGCTCGCTTGTTTGGCCCAATATTTCCTACACCGTTTCGTTGGTCAGTTGGTTTCCTGCCAGAGTTTGCAGTGCCAAGATTGAAGACGAAACGGCGGATCGGAAAACGAATCAGTGATCCAGTCGTGGCGAATTCAATAAATCGGTGAACTTTTTGGGAAATCAATCGGTCTTATTGGTGGCATGCGGAGTCTGTTTTACGCGTACCATCAAAGAGGGTGGCGGCAAGGAGCTGTCGCTCAACTGAAAGTGAGAGATTGCTTGCGTGACGGCGATCAACAGATTTCCGTCAAGCAGTTTCAAACCGCAGGTACCCATGGACATCGCCCTAAGGATTGGGCGATCCCCGGGCAACATTAGCAGAGGGTTGAGCGATCCGCCGGGGTCGCAGGGAAAGAGAGATCAACCGGAAGCAAGCGCTGGGAGAGACGAAGATGCACGAAGATTATCGAGATGAAAAAGTCAAAGAGCTGCGGGATCAACTGACTCGTTTTGCGCCCAAAGCGAAGAAGATTGAGCAGGCTGCACTGACGGAAAAATTGTACGGTGAAGTTGAGTCCGATCGCTCCTATGCGTTCGACTACTGCTGTTTCCGCATCACGAACTATCGGCCAGAGGTGCCAACACGACACAGCATCGCTTCGGCCGATCTCAAGCATGATTTACGACTCCTCATCGAAGACCTGAGTGATTCGGCGGATATTGCCGTCAGTGAGGTGCGTGAACCGGTGCATACCGTGGACGAGCTGAGCAAGAAGTTCAAGGTATCCACCAAAACAATTAGTCGTTGGCGCGATGCAGGACTTGTGAGTCGTCGCCTGCTGTTTGGGGGTCGAAAACGGGTTGGCTTTTTACAAAGCAGCGTTGATCAGTTTGTTGCTAAGAATCGTGGCAAAATCAGACGCGGGGAACGGTTCAGCCAACTAAGTGAGGACGAGAAGTCAGAGATGATTGAGCGTGCTCGACAATTGGTTGAAGGTGGCGCCAGCCTCTCCGAAGTAACTCGACAATTGTCAGAGCAGATGAGACGGAGTCCAGAGACCATCCGTTACACACTTAAGAATTTTGATGCCGATCATCACTCGTTGGCAATCTTTCCAAACCACCGTGGTGCGTTAACCGGTGATGACAAGCGTTCAATCTTCAAGCTTTACACGCACGGCTCAACCGTGGCTCAATTGTGCAGGCGTTTCAAACGCACACGCACCAGCATCCAAAGGATTCTGCTGGACATGCGTCTGGAGCAGATTGGTGAACTTCCGCTGGATTACATCTACAACGAAGACTTCGAGTCGATTGAACGTGAGGCGGAATACCTTGGCCCAGTGCCCCAGCCAGCGACCGCTCCCCGCAAAGTGCGAGTTCCGGCCGGATTGCCCAGTTATCTGGCTGCTCTTTATGATGTTGCCTTGCTGACTCGAGAGCAGGAATATCACCTCTTCAGGAAAATGAACTACCTGAAGCATTCGGCCAGCCGACTTCGAGAAAGTCTCAGCCATACAGAAGGTAGTAAGACCGCGATTATGGATCGAATCGATGATCTGTATGAGGCAGCAGTTTTGGTCAAAAATCGTATCGTGCAGAGTAACCTTCGCTTGGTGGTTTCGATCGCGAAGCGGCATGTCGCCAGTACGGATGACTTCTTCTCCCTGGTCAGTGACGGCAATATGTCGCTGATTCGCGCGGTGGAAAAGTTCGATTATTCCCGTGGGAACAAATTCAGTACTTACGCTTCGTGGGCGATCATGAAGAATTTTGCTCGGACCATTCCGACTGAATTCAAACATCGCGATCGCTTCAGAACGACAACAGAAGAGTTGTTCGTAGCTCGTCAGGATGAGCGTCTTGATCCCTACGTCGAAGAAACTGTCCAACGGTCCCGGCAGCGGGAGTTGTCGAAGATTCTTAATCGCTTGGATGAACGTGAGCAAAAGATCATCACTGCGCGGTTCGGTCTGGGTCGGGGCAAAGAGCCATTGACGCTGAAGCAGGTTGGTGAGGAGTTGGGGGTCACCAAGGAGCGTATTCGGCAGTTGGAGGCACGGGCACTGTCCAAGCTCAGGGACGCTGCGGATGAGGCCAATATTGATGTGGAGTTGGGTTCCTGATTCCAGCGGTCGATATCGGTTTCACTACTCAAACACCGGTTTTTAACGATGCCACGCCCTTCGGGCGTGGCTTTTTCTTTTGAATTCAATCAGTTGAAGATTGCTCATTTCCCTTCCGTGGTTGGCTTGTCATACTGCGGGGATGAGTCAGTATCAGTTAAAGAAAAAAACACGCGTTGAATTGTTGTCGCCCGCAGGCGACCTCGAATGTGCCCATGCCGCAATTGAAAATGGCGCTGATGCAATCTACTTCGGTTTGGATTGTGGCTTCAACGCACGCCACCGCGCCAAGAATTTTGGGCTGAGCGATTTATCAGTCATTGGCCGCTTGTTGAGATCACGTGGTGTGCGGGGGTACGTCACGATGAATACCCTCGTCTTTCCGGACGAGATGGCACCGCTTGTCGATATTATTCAGGAAATCACGTTGGCGGGGATCGATGCAGTATTGGTTCAGGACTTTGGGGTTGCTCGATTAGTCAGGGCCGTTTGTCCCGATCTTGAAATTCATGCATCCACGCAGATGAGTTTGACGAGTGCAGAGACGATCAAGGTTGCTGAAAAGTTGGGGCTGGCACGTGTGGTGCTGGCACGTGAACTTTCTGTTGCTGAGATAAAAGCGATTGCGTCATGCACGGACTTGCCACTGGAAGTGTTCATTCATGGGGCACTGTGCGTCGCCTATTCCGGTCAGTGTTTGACCAGTGAGTCGCTTGGGGGAAGGAGCGCGAATCGTGGACAATGCGCGCAGGCCTGTCGCTTGCCTTATGAGTTGATTTGTGATGGTGAAGAACGTGATCTCGAAGATGTGCGTTACTTACTGAGTCCGCAGGATTTGGCTGGTTATGCCGCTATCAATGATCTTGTTGAAGCAGGTGTGCAGTCGTTGAAAATCGAAGGACGTTTGAAGACACCTGAATACGTTGCGAATATCACCGGCCATTACCGCAAGGCGCTGGACCAGGCGTGCGATAAGCAAACGGTTGAAGTAACCGCAGAAGCAAAGCGGGAAATGGAACTGTCGTTTTCCCGTGGTTTCTCTTCAGGATGGTTGGAAGGAAATGACCACAAGCGACTCGTGCCAGGACTCCATTCCGCAAAGCGTGGGATCGAACTGGGCCGAGTTCGAAGTGTCGATGGGCAACGTGTCGAGGTTCGGTTGGCTGCTCCCGTTGCATTAGGCGATGGACTTTCCATTGGATGTAAGTCGATCGACGGAGAAGACTTGCAACAAGGAGGGCGAATCTATTCACTGCATAATTCCAACGGTGATAAAACATCAGAAGCGGGTGAGTCTGAAGTCGCTTGGCTTGGATTTGGGTGGGGCGAAATCGACTGGCAGACCGTTCAGCCAGGTGACCGCGTCTTCAAGAACGATGATCCGCGGTTGAATCGTCGTTTGCGAAAAACATTCACATCGGATGATCCTGTGAGACGGCAGCCATTGAGGATGGAGGTGCGGGCAATTGCTGGACAACCGTTAGCATTGACCGCTATCCTGCAAAATGGATTGAGAGTCGAACTGATGGGCGAGGTGCCGCTGGACGAAGCCAGAAAGCGTCCTATCGAAATGACTGTGCTACGGGAAAAGCTGGGCCGTCTGGGAGGCACGAGTTTTGAATTGAGTGAATTGGAGGCGACCATCGAGGGGCAGCCAATGGTCCCGATGGCGATGTTGAATCAAATGCGCCGCGAGGCCGTTGAAAACTTGAATTTGCTGGTCCAAGCCGCACCCCATCGCGAAGTCGTTCCGGCACGTGGGCGTGAATTGTTGATGCCGATTTTGGATTCCGAGCCCAGTACCGATGAAGTAGCAAGCGATGATTTCAAATCGGCTGTTTTGTGTCGGGACCTCGGGCAGTTGAAAGCTGTTTGCGATTTGGGAGTTGACTTGGTCTACGCGGACTTCCATGACATTCGACAGTACAAAGAAGCCGTGTCGATTTGTCGTAGCAATGGTGTTCCCATTGGATTGGCGTCAGTGCGGATTCAGAAACCCGGTGAGATGGGTTTGTTGCGGGTTCTTGAACGTCACGAACCTGACTTGATTCTGGCTAGAAACCTTGCGGCCTTGCAACATTTTCATGAACGTGGAATCGAGACGATTGCAGATTTTTCTCTGAATGTTTCCAATCACCGATCAGCAGAATGGATTCGTAGTTTGGGTGCGTCACGTGTGACAGCATCGTATGATCTGAATCGCGATCAGCTTGTTGGATTGATCGATTCGGTTCCCTCAGCGTGGATTGAAACTGTGATCCACCAGCACATGCCCATGTTCCATATGGAGCATTGTGTGTACTGCAGTGTCTTGTCTCCAGGGACGAATAAAACCAACTGTGGGCGGCCCTGCGACAATCACTTGGTGACCCTGCGAGATCGGGTCGGAGCTGAGCATACGTTGCAGGCGGATGTCGCCTGTCGTAACACCCTTTACAACGCAACCCCTCAGAGTGGCGCGGAGCTTGTGAGTGACTTGCTTCAACGCGGCGTCCGCTGGTATCGCATTGAATTGCTCGAGGAGGACGCTGATCAAGTTCGGCAGATCGTGGGCTTGTATGGCAAGTTGCTGAAGCAACAAATTACAGGCCAACAAGTATGGAAAGAGCTACGGGCTGCGAATCGGGTAGGGGTCACGCGGGGCACGCTGGAATCAAAACGAAATCCACTTGCCATTCTGTAAGTCCCTGTCGGCTCACGGAGAGCATCTTGTGAATGTACTTCTCAGTTTTGCTTGTCGGGGTGTTCTGAATGCTCACTGAAGTATTGCTCAGCAGCAGGGTGTAGGCGAAGTTCGGTCCATTGGCTCGCTTCCTTCCTTGAAATCCGGTGCTTCGGGCTGTCGATGGCGTACCATGCATCGAGAGCCGCGGTGATCAATGCATCTGATGTTTCCGGCTTCGCCATCAGGATGGCGGTTGTGGCGAGAGTCTGAACAGTCACTGGGTTGGATGAATCGGTGATGTTATCCAGAAGAGGAAACCGATCAAATGCATGAACCACTTTGTCGGGATTAATCTCCAGCACTCGCCATCGACCATCTTTTCGGAGATCGTCAAGGATATCGCCTGCCTGTCCCACGCATAGAATGGCTGCTTGTGGGGCATCATCGTCAGTTAGCCGATCCCAATTTCCTGACAATATTTGTATCTTGCCGAAATAATTTGGCAGTGTCTTGATCATCAATTCAATGCACGCTCTGGATCCGGTTCCCGGCTCGCCCAGTAAAACGGGAACACTTCTAAGTTGCTGTATTGTTTCGATGCCCGAATCTTTGCGGACCAACGCGTAGATCGGTTCGTAAAACAGCGGTGCGACGTGTGCCAATTCCTCTTCCGAGGGAATCGAGACAGCCTGAATCAAGGCTAGGTCCACATCATCATTGCTTAGCAACCGTGAGTTTTCTTCAGAACCCTGGGTTTCCGTAACGTCAGCTTTGACGCCGGGCTGCGTCCGTTTGATTTGATCCGCAAGTAGAAATGCGACCTCGGTGTAACGTCCCTGCTTCATGCCACCTGCGATTCGGATTGAATTGGGCATTGCATCTGGCCAGTTCTGAATACCAATGTGGATCGAGACGGCCAGTAGGGGCATCAGCAGCAGTCCAAGCAGCATGGCAGCCTGAAAACGGCGGTGCGTCGACGAGGTGTGAAGGACGCGACGACCTGTGAGTGCGCCGACCACAGGGACGCCCTCAAACCAATGCCATGCCTTCAATACTTGGGATCTTGGTCGGGCTTCAATGTGTCGGTCTTCTAGGAAGGCATCCAACTCATCCGCGAGTTTTTCGGCAGATTCATAGCGTTTGCTTGGATTCTTTTCAAGGCATTTGGCGACAATGGTTTCGAGATCCATTGGCACACCGGGGCGAAGCGATCGTACGGTTGGCGCTGGCTGGTGCACCACTTGTAAAAGGGTTTGCACTACCGTGTCTGCAACAATGGGAGGTCGCCCAGTCAGGCATGCAAATAGAATCGCACCCAATGCGTAAACGTCACTCTCGGTGCAGACGCGATCACTGTGACCACCAGCCTGTTCAGGTGCCATGTAGTGTGGCGTGCCAATGGCCGCTCCGCTTCCGGTGACGCTGCTGTCGGAATCCATGTGCTTTGCCAAACCGAAGTCCGTGACATGAACTTGGTCATGTTCGTCGATGAGGACATTCGCTGGTTTGAGGTCGCGGTGTAGAACGCCTTTGTGGTGAGCATGATGAATCGCCCTCGCAACGTCACGCACGTATCTTGCAGCTTCTTTTGGATCTAGTAGGCTGGAATTGATTTTTTTCTGAAGATCAGTTCCGGGAATGAATTCCATGGAAAAGAAATGGTGACCGGCGCGGCGTCCAAATTGATGGACGCCGACAATCCCTCGGTGGCGTAGTCTGGCTGCCGCTTGTGCTTCGGTGTAAAAGCGACGGACCTCACCTTCGTCGGCAAGAATCCCGCTGCGGATCATTTTGATCGCAACCTGCCGATCAAGGTCGTGTTGCTTGGCGAGGTAGACCACGCCCATTCCGCCACGGCCGATCTCCTCAAGCAACACGTAATCGCCGAGGTCATAGGGCAGACGTGGACCATGATCATTTGCGGCACGATTTGCCATCGGAAGTGTGACGTCTGGATCGCCGGCAGGGGTAGATTTCGCGATGGTCTCGGCGTTAGGCGATAAAGCAGCAACTTTGAAGCCTGAGGAAGAGCCGGCAGGTTGCCCGCCAAGCGTCACTTCACCTAGCAGGTCCGCCGCTTCGATCAATTCCTTTAAATCGTCTGCCAGATCAGGGAACAGCTTCAAGAAATCTTCCCGGCTAGCTATCTCCCCAGCGTCAGACATCCGCAAGTAGTCCGCGAATGCTTCATCGAGTGGATCATTTGTGCGTGGTGATTCGGACATTTAGTAGTTTGACTTCTTCATAGCCGGCTTTGCTGGATCGTTGATCTGCCCCTGTACTCGTTACAGTGTTAAAGGCAGCAAAAGAGTCAATTTTGGGCGCGCGAGATCAAAGTGTCATGCTTTGACGAACACACCCCTATTCTAGATGGAAAAGGCGACGAATCTGACCTGCGGAGCAGTCAAGTTTGCTCAATTCCCTAAAACCATGGACTGTCTTCGCTCTTCATGATGATTCGAAGCTTTTGAAGTCCACGCTTCAACAAACCCGCAACTGCCGTGTCCGACTTTCCCATCCTTTCCACGATGTCTGAAAGGGACAACCCCTCCATGTAGCGGAGCCGTATGGCTTCTGCTTGAGTCTCGGGAATTTGGTGTAATGCAGCTAGTAACGCCACAACCGCCTCCGAGCGTATGACGACGCCGCTGGGGCTCGTTTTGCTACCCGGTAATTGTTGAATCCAGCCACCTGCATGCGAGCCTTGCCCCGGTGCTGGTGACGCGTCAACTTCACGACGAATTGAGCGTTTCTGGGTCGTGACGTGTCGTGTGACCGCCGTTGCAACGTTGTTTTTCAGCATCCCACGAAGCCAACCAGCAAATTCTGCTGGAGTCGAGCCTCGGAATGCTGGCAGGTCACGTTTCGCCTCAAGGTAAGTCAGTTGGACCACGTCCGCTGGGTCAATTCGTCGCCGTAAGCGATCCGACAGGTAGCGATGAGCCAGCATCAGCAGATACCCTCGGTATTGCTCCAGCAATTGACCCAAAGCCTCGTTATTACCGCCTTTGGAAGCAATCACGAGTTCGGTCGTTGACATCTGCCCGTCCACGCTGGCTTTTTCCTCTTCTATGCGAAATCAATGAGTGCCTAGAGCGTTCTTCTCCCGTTACACTCTACTCGATCAGAAGCCCAGAAGTAGGCAATCTCTTGCCGGGAATCGCTTGGTTGGGATTCTTGGTCGAGATCTTCGGTCGAGATTTTTGTTCGAGATCGCTGGTCTGGATAGTAAATGTAGGGTTCAAGGTCCCCCTGGGGAACGGAATCCAAACGAAACGGAATCTACTTTTCGACAGGACGTAATGATGACAGCAATCACCCCGAAAAAATCACAAGCCGAGATTTTTGCTTACCGTCAATCAGCGATGGTCATTCTTCTCATGGTACTTTTGGCTGGCTGTGGTGGTCAGCAGGCGGAGGTTCCTGCGGACAGTAGTACCCCAAGTAACTCGATAGCGTCTGAAGCAGCAACTTCAAATACTCAAAAGACCGAATCGGAGGCCAGTGGCCCCAGTTCCGAAGACGCTGGCGGGACGGACCAAGAGCCTAAATCGCCCCCAGGCACCCTTGAGCTACCTTCTGACTATGAGGCGAGTCCATCGGCAACCGAAGGAGATTCAACCGGAACCAAATCGGGTGGAATCGAGCTACCACCTGATGTTGGTAGCTCGGGTGAGGCAACCAGCGCTGATGTCAGTCCGGCCGTTAAATTTGCAACGTGGCAAGAGATTGATCAATTAGCAAAGTCGGCCGGACGCATCACTGTAATCGATCTTTGGTCGCTTGCTTGCGAACCATGCTTGGAGGAGTTTCCTGGGCTAGTCAAGTTGCATCAGACCATGGGTGATTCAGTCCAGTGCGTTGCCGTCGATGTTGATTACGACGGGCGGAAAAGTCGGCCGCCTGAATACTATCAGAAGCGTATCGTTGAATTTCTCAAGAGCGTCAAAGCTTCAGGTTTCCCCACTTACATCAGCAAGACTCCCAGCGATGATGTTTTCAAAACGACCAAGCTGATTTCTATCCCCGCTGTCATGATCTATGACGCCAAGGGAGAAGTCGTCAAAGTCTTTGTCGATACGGGAGAAGACAACGCTTTTACCTACGAGAAAGACGTGGTTCCATTTGTGAAGGGTCTTGCAGGTTGAGCGCCATGATCGCTCTGTCCGTCGGCTATTCTCGTCCGCGGAGACTCCTAGTTATTCTCGTTCACGCATGCTGCCGTTAAGTACTGTTCAAGGTGATGGCAAGTCTTCTCGATATTGTGATGTTCAGTAATCAAGCGAGTCGCTGCCTGCGTTCGTCGCACGGCTGATTTCGGATCTGATGCAAACGATAGAATCGCCTCAGCCAGTGAACTGGGGTTCCGTGGGTCTGCCCACAGAATGGTGGGTTCGTCTCGTTCCAACTCAATCGTGCCGCCCGCACGGGTTGCGATGACTGGCGTTCCCAGTGCCATCGCTTCCAGAACGACGTTGGGCATGCCCTCAAATAGCGAAGGTAGTATGAGGGCATCTGCATTAATGATGCTTGGGCCTACATTGGACAGCGTTCCACAAAATTCCACTGAGTGCGGGTTGCAGACTGTTTTCGCTTGCAACTCAAGGTCCGAACGCAAGGGACCGTCTCCGATCAGTCGCAGATGGATCGCTGGGTTTGAGTCGGGCCAGTTTGCTTGCGCCATGACGATGGAGTTGATTAAATCGCGATGTCCCTTTTCTTCCGTCATGCGTCCCACGCAAACCAGATCCAATGTCAATGCAGTTTCTGGTTTCTGCTCTTTTGTGGTGGCCTGTCGCAATGCATCGGTGTCAACAGGATTAGGAAGCACAGTGATCGAACTGGAAGGCAGTTGGTAAAAATTTGCTGCTGAGTCTGCTGCTATTTTGCTGACAGCAATGATTTGGCGAGAAGCTTGGTAAGCCTTCGCAAGGCGATGTTGTTTCATTCGCACAAAACGCTTCTCGACCAGTGGCAAGGCCAATGCTGGTGGGCTTACGATCGTGGAAATGCGAGGAATGTTCCACTGGCGACTGGCAGGACCAGCGATCATCGTCATGTGAAAAGTTCGGTCGTAGATCACGTCGATGGATTCATCAGTCAGCAATTCTTGCAAATGACGAATTTGCTGCCGCATCATGCCACCGGGTAGGTAGATCACAGGTTCCTTGCGGACATCTTCGAAAGAATGAATTGGGACATCCTCGGGAACCTGAGATAGCAGGTCTCCTGCCCTTTCCATTACATACAGGTGTGGTGAAAACTGAGACCGATCCAGATGTTTCAGCAGCATTAACGTTTGGCGTTCGCTACCGCCGCCACGCATGGAACTGATCATGAATAGAACGCGACGGATCATGGGCGCAGCTCGACTTCAATCCACACCATGCGGTGATCCGTTGCATCGACCCATTGTGACTTCCGATCTTCACGGCTGGGCCAAAAAACGCCAGTGTCCCGCAGGACCAGTCCTCGACTCGGCAGAACGTAATCGATTCGCATCTGACGGCCCTTGCCGAAACTTGCAGTGGCATCAGCATTGTCTTTGCCAGCTAATTCAGAGGCACCGATGCTGACAGGTTTTGAATCATGTAGTTTGTTGTTACTTAATAATGCTTGAATAGCTGACCGTCGACTGTCGCCTGATTCAGGATCAGAATTAAGGTCACCTGCGATTGCAAATAACGCATTGTCCGGTAAACCACCTGCAGTGCCGTTGTCATCAATGAGGTGGGTTGATGATGGGCCTGCAAGATAATCTGTCCAGAACCTGATCTCGTCATGGTTGCGACATCCGTTGTGATCATCGGCACCGTCAAACACCGGTGGTGTTGGGTGACTGGCAAGCAGGTGAACGACTCGCGTGCCAACCTGAATGGGAATATCAGTGTGATTCTTGCTTGATAGTCGCAATTGCTCCCACACTTTGTCTGTGTAGTAGGATTTTCCTGTCTCCGGAACCGTTGGTCGAAGGGCGTTGGGTAATTGTGACCAACGGTAATTCTGAAAAGTTCGTATCGAAGATTCGACGATGGGAAACCGACTATAAACAGCCATTGCGTATTGCCCAGGATAAACACCATATCCCCAAGCATCGTTTGCGTCCGTTGATTTGCCATTTCCATTCAAATCCAGCATGCTTGGTTGGCCCGTGTTGCTGGGGATGGCATAACGGTAAGGATATTTGATTGCCCTCAATCCATTTTGGCCGATCTCCAAATACTCGTCACAAAAAGCATCAACTGTCTTGCCTTCTTGGTCATAGTCAATTTCGTTCACCAACAGGATGTCAGGGCGGACTGACTGAACAATCGATGCGAGATCAATGGCTTGCCGGTTTTTACCGCCACGCAGTCGAGTGAGTACTTGACCAGACTGCTTGCCATAGAGAGACGCATTGAAGGTAGCGATTCGGATTACGCCAATATCTGCCCCCTCTTGGATCTGCGTTCGATTCTGGGCGAACAATTCTTGATGTAGCAAGGTCGAGCAGCCTGAGATCAGAAGGATGACCGCGATCACTCGAAAGCGCGTGAGGCGAAAGTTCATGGATGATGCAAATTCATAGGGGATTGCCTGAATAGGGGAAACCGTTGAAAGTTGAACAGCACCATAATCAATGGATCCCATCACTCTTAGTGTATCACTGATGAATAATCTGGTCTCACTCCCATCGCATGAATTGCATCGCTATCTGGGGGCTCGCTTGGTATCTGAGTCGGAAGTCGAATTCTGTGTCTGGTCACCTACAGCGGATTGTGTCCACATTTATCTTGAAGGGCGTGAGAATGAAGAACCATTCGCTCTTCAAAAGCAGGATGGTGGGTATCACCTCGGCACCATGGATCGTGTTGGTGTGGGAACTTGCTATTACTGCTCGTTTGATGGCGGTCCCAAAAGACCGGATCCTGCCTCGCGTTTTCAGCCTGACGGAGTGCATGGCCCAAGTCAGGTTGTTTCCCGTGAATTTGCCTGGACTGATTCTAACTGGCAGGGAGTGCCTCGTGATTCACTGGTCATCTATGAACTTCATGTCGGAGCTTTCACCGAGGCGGGAACCTTTCGTGCTGCTGCTGCAAGATTGGACGAGTTACTTGATTTGGGGGTCTCGGCGATCGAATTGATGCCGGTCGCTGATTGTGCGGGCAGGTGGAACTGGGGATATGACGGGGTCTGTCTGTTTGCTCCTAACCGAAATTATGGAACCACTGATGACTTGAAGTTTTTAATCAATGTTGCTCATGCCAAAGGTTTGGCTGTGATCCTCGATGTCGTTTACAACCATTTAGGACCGGAAGGCAATTATCTGGGTGAAGCTGGGCCTTATCTCTCACGCCGACATAGCACGGTGTGGGGATCCGCCCCGAATTTTGATGATCCAGAGCATGGGGCTGGATTGCGGCGATTTTTCATCGCCAATGCCATGACTTGGTTGGAAGAGTATCACTTTGATGGTCTGCGAGTTGATGCGATTCATTGCATGAAAGATGACAGTGAATGTCATGTGATCACCGAATTGAGCCAGGTCGTTCGCTCTTGGTCAACTGTTGCAAAGCGACCGGCGATGTTGATCGCGGAAACGAATGTGTTTGATTCAGAGATGTTGAGCCCTATTTGCGATGGGGGTTCTGATTTCGATGCGCAATGGTGTGATGACTTCTTGCACAGCGTTTTTGCCGTCGTCAGGCCCGGCGAGCATCTTTGTCATCGCAAATATGAATCAGGGTCGGATCTGGATCAGACTTTGCGATGGGGATACGTCCACGAGGGGACCCTTCGTGAAGAGAGAGGCAGAGTCCAGCCCAGTGAATCCGCCGATGCCGATGGCTTGATTTACTCGATTCAGCATCATGATTTCATTGGCAATCATCCGCTGGGCAAGCGGTTTCATCAACTCACCAGTGTCGAAACACAACGGGCAGCATCCGCCTTGCTTCTGCTATCGCCTGCGATACCGATGCTGTTCATGGGGGAAGATTTTTGTTGCGAAAATCCATTCCAATTCTTTGTGGATTTTGGTGACGCGGACTTGCGAACGGCCGTTGTTGAAGGTCGGAAAAGGGAGTATCCCCAGCATGATTGGTCGACCGGCGTGTTGCCCACGGATGCCGCCGCATTCCAAGAGTCAAAAATTGGATCTGTGCTGGATGGTGATGGGGAGATGAGAGCTTGGTATCGGGATTTGCTGGCGCATCGCAAACGTTGGATTGCTAGCAGGGTTTTGCGGCAGCAACATCTGGTCGTGGACAGTTGCATTGAAAAAGGACTTTTTGTTTTGCGTTATCAAACTGCGGTAAGTTGCGTGACAGTTGCAGTCCGACTGTCGGCCTTGCCCCATCACGATGATGTTTGTGACTTCACCGCGAATGGAGAATTGGTCATCGATTCGTGTCCAGATCGAACTTTATTGCTGCATTTATTGCCAAATCATGCGAAGATATTTATGCAAGAAATCACCTGAATGCAGGGGATAGTCAACCTTCCCGTACGCATGTAAACGCATTCATTGTGCCTAAAAGCAGGGTCTCGAGATCTGGATGTTCTTGTCGGTTCCGGGAAATAATGGATCAGTTCAAGAAAGGTTTTTATGCGTGATGTAGTGAGCTGGCGCATCGCAACGCTTTTAGTCCTCGTGTCTTGGGTAGGAGGCGGCGTGGTGGGTGCAGCGGTTGCACCTAAAGGTATCGACCAGTTACGTGAAGCTGATCTGATTGTGGTTGGTGTCATCGACAAAGTGGTGGTTGAGCCGGAGCGATCGAGGATCGAACGGGGGTTCGGCAATTATGATTGGGGTATTTATTTGACGCTCAACGTGAAGACAGTTGAGAAAGGTGAATTCTCTCAGCCTCAGATTGAGGCGCGGTGTTTTCGAGTGAAGTCTCGACGCAGTGCTACTGAATATTTGTCGGTCTTTGGGCATGACCCCATTCCTGGTGTTGGTACCAGGGTGAGGGTTTATCTGAGCCGCAGTGGGACCAACTGGAACGTCGTTCTCCCTAACGGCATCACTCCTCACGATGCCGATACTAACGAAACAGTTTGGCCAGATGGCAGTCTCGGTCAGGCTGGCGAACTTGCGGGTTTGTCAGGACTGATGTACACGTATTTGCTGCCGCTTGAACTCTGGGGGCTGGTGTTTTTTGTGTTTTTGCCTGTTGCGTTTTGCGTCTTCCGCGTGGTGCGATATTGGCGATGCAGGCAAGGATCTGATAAAGAAGAGAGCGAGTCTTTGGGTTGACTGACTGCAGACTTGCAATGAAAGTGCTGATCGATCAGGGGTGGGAAGTGGCTAACCATGCGTCAAGCAGGCTCTTAGATTGATAGTCTGTCATGTCATGTCGCGTTGACAGTTAGCAGCACATGCATTGAGATGAGTACGTGCCTGTCAGGATATCGACGCCTGATGGTCACTCCGTCTGTTTGAGTTCGTTGTCGAGAAAGCGTCTGGATTGAATTGTCGCAACTTCGTTTGTCAGTAATGAGTGTGAGAGGCAAATGCATGTTGTCGTGATCGGTGCGGGGGCTGCAGGCATGATGGCAGCGTATGCTGCAGCTACTCAGCATGCGACGGTCGTCCTGTTGGAAAAGAACAATAAGACTGGTGTCAAAATTTTGATGTCAGGCGGTACTCGTTGTAATTTGACCCATCACACGGATGCCCGTGGAATCGCTGACGCGTTTGGGCATTCAAAGAGGTTTCTGCAACCAAGCCTTGGCGGATTTCCTCCCCAAGCCGTGGTTGATTTTTTTGAATCAGCTGGGGTAGCTACCAAGATCGAGTCGACGGGAAAAGTCTTTCCAGTTAGCAATCGTGCCGTCCAAGTACGTGATGCCCTGCATGGCTACGCGGTTGATGCTGGAGTAGAGATGAGGACTGGCTGTGGGGTAACTGGTATTCGTCCAGATGGACAAAAATGGCTGGTTGATACAGGGCAATCAGTGATCGCGACGGATCGTGTGATTGTCACCACTGGCGGAAAAAGTTGGCCGGGTTGTGGAACGACAGGCGATGCATACGCATGGATGACTGAACTTGGGCATGCAGTCGAACGAACGCGGCCAGCACTGGTGCCGTTGTTAGGTGGAGAGCAATGGATGAGAGATTTGTCAGGTTTAGTCGTTGATGATTCCATTGTGACAGTGTTGCCCGTAGCGGGTAAGCAGAAATCGTTGGCCTGTAGGCGAGGGTCCCTGCTCTTCACGCACTTCGGTTTTTCTGGACCTGCCGCTATGGATGTTAGCGGTGCAATCACGGCCGCCGCCTCTTTCGATCAGGTTCGCATGATTGCGGATTTGGTTCCGCAATGCTCGGAGGAAGAGGTGCAAGCGGCATTCAGCAATCGGCAAGACAGTGGAAGAACAAAAGTATCTTCGTTGTTGGCAATGTGGCTACCCAACCGGCTTGCCAGTGGAATCGTCGCGCAGTTGGGGCAGGATGCTCGACTGGCGGAACTTTCCAGGAAGTCGAGGAATCGATTGACACAGGACTTGAAACGAATGCCACTGCCAGTCAGAGGAACACGGGGATTCGAAAAGGCAGAGGTGACTGCTGGTGGAGTTCGACTTGATCAAATTAATCCTCGCACCCTTGAGAGTCGTATTCACAAGGGGCTGTTCATTGCGGGGGAACTCTTGGATGTGGATGGACCTATAGGTGGGTACAACTTCCAAGCAGCTTTCAGTACTGGGCGAGCAGCCGGTCTCGCAGCATCGGCTTGAAGGAGCTGCCTGCAACCATCAGCGGTCTAGTCACTGACTGTGTTCAGACCTTAGATTGAAGGCGCTCTCTCTGACTGAAAGTGCTGCCTCCGAGTCATCCAACAATCGTGGATTTATGCCAGATTTGATTGCCCAAGGCCCGATGAGTGAACATCGCTGGCGACGCGAATTGCCAGCGATAACCCGAAGCACCGAGGTGTTAATTGGGCGTGCTGAGGCTGACTGGAACGTGCCATGGGACAGTAAGATTTCCCGAGCTCATGTTCGCTTGACGCCCATGACCGACAATCGTGTCGATGTTTACTGTGAGGCGAACGCACGCAATCCTGTGTTCTTCAGGGGAAAAAAAACAACGAGATTCACGCTCGTACCCGGTGAGCATTTTGTCATTGGAAGTACAACGTTTACGCTCGCGAATCGACCGGGGGCCTCTGATGCTACCAGTGACATTGACCTGACGGAGCATGAATTTGATCATGCGATGTTGCGGCGACGCAATTTTCGTGATGCCGCCGGCAGAATTGAAATGTTGAGCTGTCTGCCAGATTTAATTACCAGCAGCAGCAGTGATGAGGAACTGTTGGTACGCGTTATTAGTGTCTTGCTGCAGGCTACGCCTGCAGCTGCAGCAGTTGCGATCGCATCGGTTGATGCCAATGCTACTGGAGATGTCGATGATGGATTTTCGATCCTGCATTATGATAGTCGCGTTCCTGACAAAGATGGGCCAACGGTTAGTGCGAGGTTGGTTAGAAAGGCGGTTGAACGCCGCGAAAGTATTCTACACCTGTGGTCAGCAGCAGCGAATGAAAACCACACATTCACATCCAGTGAGGAAGCAGATTGGGCTTTTTGTGTTCCCATGCGAAGCGAAGCCTGTCGGGGTTGGGCAATCTATGTGACGGGGGCATTGTTGCCAGATGAAAGTGGTCGGCTTGAGTCTTCGCTTCAGGCGGCGCCCGATACTCTGGAAGATGATGTTAAGTTCGCAGAATTGGTTGGCACCATGATCGCCAATTTGCGACAAAGCCGAAGATTGGAACGCCGCCAAGCTGCCATGAGGCGATTCTTTGCTCCTGTCGTCATGGAGGCACTTGCCGGAAGAGATACCAATGAAGTGTTGGCACCGCGGGAAGCGAATTTGTCTGTCATGTTTTGTGACTTGCGGGGTTTTAGCAAGCGAAGTGAGCGTGATGCTGACCAATTGTTGGAACTGCTGGCCAGAGTGAGTGATGCTTTGGGGATCATGACCCGACACATACTCGACACAGACGGCGTTATTGGGGATTTTCACGGTGATGCTGCAATGGGCTTCTGGGGTTGGCCATTTCAGCAGCAGGACGCCGCTCTTCGTGCGGCAGAGGCCGCATCACGGATCGTGATGGAAAGTAACCAGATCCTTGCAGAAAATACTTTTGGATTCGGAATTGGGATCGCGACAGGCAGAGCCGTTGCTGGTCAAATTGGAACGGTCGATCAGGTCAAGGTCACCGCATTCGGGCCAGTTGTCAATCTTGCGAGTCGCTTGGAGGGCTTGACGAAACTGTTCGGGGCCAAAGTCATCGTTGACCATGAGACGGCAATGGCACTCAAAGAATCGAATGACCACCAGTTTCAACTCAGGCGACTGGCGCTCGTTCGACCGGCAGGACTTGAAAAAGACATTGAAGCGTGGCAACTACTTGAGCCACCCAAGCCTGAGGCTCAGGGTTTGAGCTCAGAACAAATCGCCTCGTATGAAGCGAGTCTTGATGCCATGATAGGTGGGGATTGGAATAAAGCTTATGACCTCTTGCATGCGATCCCAGCTTGGGATCGGCCTAAGGATGTATTGCTTTCCATCATCTTGCGTCATAATCGTGTGCCACCGGATGACTGGGATGGCGTGATTAAAATGCCTAAACTCTGAGCAAAGGTTTCCTTTTGATCATCAAGTGAGTTTTATGTCCCCAGCCTCCCAGTCGTACGAATTGACGCCGTTGGTTTGGGTGGGATTGGGCATCGCTGGTTTTGTTTTCGCCATGGATATGCTGACGGAGCAAACACCAATTGAGATGCTTGTCCCCGGCAAAGGTGAGAAGCAAATCATCATTCGTTCAAAAAACCAGACACATCATTTTCCACTCTTGGGAGCAGAAGTCCGTTTGTTGCCAGGTTGGTCTTATCTGGCCGTTGAGGAGGACCATCTGGCTTATCGCCCAGCCTTTGTTCATCAGGCCTCCCATTCGGTTGTTCGGTTGCAAGCCAATGTGCTGGATTCATGGCCGCCGAAGGGGGTCACAGCCAAACCGGAAGTTGGAAAGCACCCGGCCGGTACACTTGAGTGGGTCCGGGTTGATCATTTAAGAATTGGAAAACTTCTGCTGGCAAAGCATGCCCTGACCATCATTGCGATTCAGCATGGCTCCCAGGCCGAGGTCAACGAGTCAGTCGAAGAATTCTGTGCTGGAATCAGGTATTCAGACTCGGAACATTGAGAAACCCCGTAATTTATGTTGACGAGGTGGTCTGCCCATCGAGCCGAGAAAAGACTGAATGGAAGGCATTTATGGGGGCTTTCGCCAATTCATTCGGGGGGACGAGCGGTTCGGTTTGTCTCAACCGTTTCTTATACCCACTGAACTGAGGTGGATCTGGACGTTAGACTTAGCTTAGGCTACCTAAACTGCCTGAACGTCGGGTTTTATGCACGCTCCTCCTTTTCGCGTTTTTACCATGTCACGACTTGGATTTTTGATCGCGTTTGTTTGTCTCTTTCTCGTTACTCCTGTGGCCACGTACGGGCAATTTAGTGAGCAGGATCGCGACCGCCTGATTGAGGTGATCGAGTCGACCGAGGCAGCTTTTGATGCTGGAAAGCTTCCTGATGTCGATACCGCGAAGGCAGAATTGATTGGGAACTTGGCCGCTGTTGAGTCGTATTTTCGACGTGCAACTGATGCCCAAAATCGCGACGCATGGCTCGAGTTTCTCAATTTGGAACCACTCAGAAAAGCGATTCAGTCCTCTGCTGCCGATTCTGTCGTGTTGGTTGAGGCGAAGAAACTCCGTGATCGTCTGATTGGGATGACGCCGGGCTTGGAGCTTAGTGCGATTCGCAACCTGCGTGAATCAGCGTTACATCTCTCTCAGGCAATCAGCTTGAACAGCACGCAGGGTAAGAGAGTCGTCGGCACGTTGGCCGCGTTGAAGAAAATGATTGGTGAGGTAAAAGCGACTCCTACCACGGATCAATTTGCACAGATTGGTTTCTTTGTCGGAACGATTGATTCGTCCGGACAGGGTGACGAATTGGTTCGTGCTTTTCGTGAAGTTTTTGGTAAGCCAAACGTCGCAGTGCTGGTTGGAACACCGTTATTGCAAAAAGCCGTTGACCGTGAGTTGACACGTCAGGAGCCTGTTCGTCAGACGATCCTTGGAACGCGTATCGTGGGAACGGCGACTATGACAGGCACTGTCAGTGCGAAATTGCTGCCGTCGACCGATAGCGCGAAAATCGAATTGGGATTCAAAGCCAAGTTCAACAGCAACAACACGGGCTATAACGGTCCGGTGCGTTTGTTGACCACGGGTACGGGGGACATCGACTTAGCGAGAACACTCAACATCGATTCGTCTGGATTCCACTTGTCGGGTAATAAGACAGATGTTGAATTGAATACCACCATCGATGCCATTTGCCACAAAATGGAGCTTGTACGCAAATTGGCGTGGAAGGCAGCCCGGCGGCAAAAACCAAAGGCTGACTGCATCGCAACGCAACGGCTTAAGCAGCAGGTCAGCCAGCAATTTGAGGAAGAAGCAAGTAATTTAGATTTTGAATCAGGAGTTCTTGCAGACGGGGGGACGGCTTTACAGAGATTGTCTTTGACAACGCCCATTCATGAGTGGTCGTCCACTGAGCAGATGCTTGCGGTCGACTCTCTTTTTCGAGCCGGCCATCAACTGGGTTCGGTGAATCCGCGGCCTACCGTTGACGAAACGTTTGATGTAGCTATTCAGATCCATGAGTCAGCGGTTGAAAATGCTTGTGCAACCGTCTTGGCGGGAAGGACGCTGAATGAAAAGAAACTCGATGAGCTGCTGGGTAAAATTAGCAGAGGAGTTGAGGATTCAGCCGTCCAAGGAGAAGGCGAGTCAACTGACGAGGAGCCATTCGAGATCGTCTTTTCCCAACTGAGGCCCATCGTGTTTGAGGCTCGAGATCAGGTGGTTCGTGTTGGTGTGCGTGGTCGCCGATTCACCAAAGGGAAAAGGGTGCTCCAGAAAGCTCTTGAAGTCACCGCAGATTACAAGCCAACCAAGCTTGAAAACGGGACTGTGGTGCTCAAGCGGGATGGCAAGGTCAAGGTTGATTTTGGTGGAAAGAAACTTTCTATCAGCGAAGCTGGCATGAAACCTGTCATCGAAAAATCGTTTGGAAAAGTGTTTCCAGATGTCATCTTGGAGCGGGCTATCAAGGTCGCAGAAGATGCCAAGATGGAATCTTTGCGGGGATTGGAATTTCGGCCCCGACTGGTACAAGCCGATGGTGGGTGGCTCACCATTGCTATTCGTTAGCTTAAGTGTTTGCGAGTGCTCGCACTCATTGCTTGGGTTCATCTGAATCTCGTCCCCTGTTTCCCGAGGTGTTCTTGTGCAATTTCGGTACGTGATTGCTCTTTGTTATTGCATGGTTTCGCTGCACGCCTGCGCTGTTGAGTCCGAAGTGTTACGCGATCTGGAATACGCAAAGGCGGATGGCCAGACCCTTCTACTTGATTTGTATCTTCCGGCGCTGAGCAATGTGGATGACCGCTCCATCGTCGAGAGTGGATCTGGGATTCCCTGTGTTGTTTTCGTTCACGGCGGTGGATGGAAAGGAGGTGATAAAAAGTCTGCCAAGCAGAACGCTGCATGGCTTGTTGATCATGGTTTTGCAGTGGCCAGTATCAACTATCGTTTGACTGATATCGCCAAGTGGCCTGCTCAAATTGACGACTGTTACGAGGCAGTGCGTTGGGTGCGGCGGCAGTCAAAAATCTATGGAATTGATCCCGATCGGGTCGGAGCTTTTGGTACGTCTGCTGGTGCACATCTTGTGGCTTTGATGGGGACACGTGTCTTTCCCGGCAACGAAAGTGTTTCCAGTCGTGTTCAGGCTGTGTGTGATTGGTTTGGTCCAGCGGATTTGATGACCATGCCACCGAACAATATCGGGAATGGACGAACCGCGGAGGACGTAGCTGGTTCAAACGGTGCAAAGTTGCTTGGTGCGACGGTACGTGAGGTCCCAGATCTGGCAGCCGATGCAAGTGCGATGGATCATGTGAGTGGTAATGCAGCGGCTTTTCTGATCATGCATGGGGATCAGGATACCGGAGTACCCGTGGCACAAAGCACTCGTCTGCACAGGAAACTGGTCGCGAGTGGAGCGCTGTCAGAGTTGCATGTTGTGAAAGGTGGAAAACACGGCGGAGCACTGTTTCGTACAGATGATGTCAGGCAACGTGTGCTTCATTTCTTTCAACGAAGCCTGATGAAAAACTGGAATCAGGGAACTGGTCCGAATGCCAGATTTCGCATTTTGCAGGCCTCTGCGCCAACACATTGGAGCGTGGTGCGTGATGAGGGCATTAAATGGAAAGTCATGCTTCCTGGTA